>PJUD01000027.1_pt1 | contig 258581 bp, 236 predicted proteins | sample 1512341 | NCBI WGS metagenome assembly PJUD01 (sample SAMN08177675, study PRJNA422409) | Feces metagenome, whole genome shotgun sequencing project. | isolation source: Chicken feces (3) enriched on wood chips: beechwood xylan treatment | host: Gallus gallus | place: USA: Madison | collected...
GTTTATCGGATCAGGGCGCGCGACTGTCTGAGCGCAGCGAGTTTGAGCGTGACCCCGAGAAACGCGAGCAACGCAGGTTACCCGGCTGTAAGCCGGGGCGGGGATATCCGGGTCGCCTTTTCTCTGGTTACTCTCTTTTGGCGAAGCAAAAGAGAGTAACTCGCCATCAGGGCGAAACAAGAACTCTCGCCACCAGCAGCAAGCGTCAAGCCTATGTTTCATGCCAATAAAAAACCCGCGTAACCGCGGGTTCTTTATTGCGCTGAGATGAATATCCCCGGCTTTTTATTCCGTCCACAAGAACTGATCATTATCCGTCTTCATAAAGAAGCGCCCATTCTTGTCTATCTTCAGCGCACGTATGCGGTATTCACTCAACACAGGTTCTGCATAAACCAAACGCTCCCCCTCCTTACGCATATACAGCAGGCTATTAGACGCCATGCCAGAGACAAAGAAGCCATTTTCCCAATACTCGTTTTTGCCCGTCTTGGGGTATTTGGCAATCGCGCCTACGCCCACCGAAGGTATAAACACAAACGCTGGTTTCTCAAAATTCTCATGCGAGTTGTAGTGATTGCCGTAGTAATTACCCATGCCTTCACGCTCATACAGGGTGCCGTAGCTGACCACGGGCCAGCCATAGTTTTTGCCCTGCTTGATCAGGTTGATTTCATCGCCGCCTTTGGGGCCGTGCTCGGTTTCCCATAGCTCGTTGGTCTCGCGGTCAAAATATAGGCCACCTGAAGGTGAGCGCAGGCCAGAGGCGTAAACCTGGGCGCTGAAGTCCTTGAGGTTGATTTTGATCATTTTGCCCAGCGAGGTGCTGGGGTCTTGCACGCCATCGGGTTTGGAGAAGTCGCCTATGCTGAGGAACATGGTGCTGTCATCGGCCCCAAACACCAGTTTGCCGCCCACTTGGTGGCCGAGGAAGGGTTCTTTCACTGCGGGATGGCTAAGGTAGATATCACGGCGGAAGCTAAGCTCGCTGTTTTCCTGATCCAGCTCAAAGGCAGATACCGCCAGCCTGGCACCATTGGCTTCGGCATCCCAGGTGGTATAAGCCACATAGAGGGTATTACCTAATAGCAGGGAGTCTTTGACCCCGGCCAGCTCTTTACAGTAGACCAGGCCATCATGGTCGTCATCCAGCTTTTCTTCACGCTCTTCGGCATTGGGCTTGCTCAGCGGCTCAGCCTGTTTGGTGATCTCGAAATCGCTGTTTTCGTTGATGCGGGTGAAGTAGACATCACCACACTTAGTGATAAAGAGAAAACGCTTGTTGCCTAGTATCTCAAAAGGCCCGGTGGGGTATTGATCGCTGAACGGTAAATCACGCACTTCAACATCTTGCGTACCAAAGATGGAGCTGATTTTGACCTGACGTGGCTCGGGCACCATTTCATCCACATCCACCTTGGCGAAATAGCCCTGGCCATAGGGCCACCATTGCATGTGGTATTGATAAGCGCCTGCCAGAAATAACAAGCTGGCCACCAGAATTGCCAGCAATACCCAGAGAAGTTGTTTGAGCCTTTTCGGTACAGTCATTGACGCTGCCTTATTGATATTGGGTTCGAAAGTGGAATTTCTGCAGCAGAATTCCCTTTAAACAGACAGAGCCATGAATAAAAAGTTGCTAGAGCGCGACAATGACCTGTCGCGCAATTATATGCTATTGCCGCGGGGCCACATGCCAGCGATTGCTGCCCGCCATTTTGGCTTCATACATGGCCTTGTCCGCCTTTTTCAGCAAGGCATCGGCGGTGACTGGCTCAGAGCCTGTGAGTGCAATGCCGACGCTGGCCGAGACATGCAGGCCACCTTCTACCGGGCGTGATAACTCTTTCACCAGTTTTTCGGCAATGCGTACGGCATCTTCTATGCCGTGAATATCTTCCAGCACCACCACAAATTCATCGCCACCCAGACGCGCGGTAACATCGCTGATACGCGTAATTTTGCGCAAGCGCGCGGCCACCACTTGCAGCACCAGGTCACCCGCTGCATGGCCGTAAGAGTCGTTGACCTCCTTGAAACCATCCAGATCAATCAGCAGCACCGCCACTACGGTGAGATCACGGTCCGCACGCGCAATGGCGCGTTTGAGGCTGTCGTTCATCAGGGTGCGGTTGGCCAAGCCCGTGAGTGAATCATGCAAGGCCATATAGCGCAGCTCGCGCTCCTTGTGGCGCAGCTGAGTATTCACCGCTTCTATTTCCTTGGTGCGCAAGGCCACGCGCTCTTCCAGCTCCTGCTCGGATTTGATCAGGGTATCCACCAGCTCTTGTTTGGCATTGAGGGTGTCACGCTGCGCCTGTTCTTTTTCCTTGCGCATGATGGTGATGCGGTCTGCCAGTGCAAATGACAGCATCAGCATTTCAATGGCCGAGCCTATTTGCATGGAATAAATGGTGAGCGGATTGGTGGCAAGCCAGCCCAGATTGCGCAGGCCCAGCACCAGCACCCCGGCCAACACCGCGCCCCAGGCCAGCAGAAAATAGAAGGCACCGGGGTTGCGACGCAGGTAGGAGCTGACCGCCACCAGGGTGACATAAAGTGAGAACACCACGCCAGACACCGAGACGGTAATGGCCGCCACCTGATAAGAAAACACCAGCGGCGAGACAAACACCAGCCCAAACCAGACCGCAAAGGCCAATATGCCTTTATCCAGCCGCGGGAAGTTGCTGCGGGTGTTAAGGAACTGGCGGCTGAACAAGGCACCAAACAAGCCAGTGGCCGCCATGCCGCAAGGTAAAGCCAGATTGCCCCAGGCAGGCCAGTCTGGCCAGAGAAACTGATTGCCTATGCCATTGAGTGAGGCCTGGGCAATGATCATGCTGCCAACAAACGCCACGTAGAACAAAAACACGGTTTCACGCGTGGACAGGTAAATCAGGAAGTTGTAGAAGAACAAGGCCAGCAAAGCGCCGTAATACAGGCTCAGCAGTGAATAAGCCTGCTGGTCATGCGCGTGCAGGGCTTCAACCGCCCACAGGTTGATGGGCATGGTCAGCGTGCCTTCCGACCTGACCTTGAGGTAAAGCGTATGCTTGCCCGGCGTCAACGATAATGGGAACACCATATGCCTGTGCGGATAAGGCCGCTGCGCGAATGGGTAACGGTCTCCCGCCACCTGCTTCTGGTAGTGGCCTGTTTCATCGGGGCTGAAGACTTCCACCAAATCCAGCGAGCCAAACGCTACTTCCAGCAGCCATTTCTCAGGGGCATCCTTGCTCACCTCCACTGGCAGCACAAACCAGTAACTGGAGTGGGAATAGCCCAGGTTGGTGCTGCCACTGCTATGTTTCAGCGGCTGCCAGGCACCTGGCGTTTGCAGTGATGGCAAACTGCTGAGTGTGAGGGTATGGCCGCGATCTTCCAGCACCCAGAGTTTTTCGGCGGTGCTGATTTTTTGCTTGTGCGCATCCAGCCGCAAAGTGGGCAGGCTGTTGCTTTCCGCACTTTCCACTTTTTCGCTGGCATGGGGGAAGAGCTTATCGTCAAACTCACCTGCCGCCAGGGCATGCCCGGCCCATAGCAAGGCCAGCAAGACCAGGCCAGGCCCGCGCAGGAATTGGGTAATGGCAGCGATCATGCTCATGGAGTAGTGACCTGTCCTTGCTGGAAGCGTTGGATAAACTCAAACAGTTGCTGTGCAGGCAGCGGCTTGCTGAAGTAATAGCCCTGGGCGGTATCACAGCCCTGCTCACGTAGATAATTCAGTTGCGCCTCGGTTTCTACCCCCTCGGCCACCAGCCCCAGGTCGAGAATCTGCGCCAGGGCTATGGTGGCGGTACAGATAGCGGCATCGTTGGGGTCGGTTTCTATATCCTTGACGAAGGAGCGGTCTATCTTGAGGCGGGTCAAGGGTAAAAGCTTGAGGTAACTCAGTGAGGAATAACCCGTGCCAAAGTCATCAATCGCCAGCGCCACGCCCTTGGCCCTGAGCTTTTTCATGCGTGAGATGGTCTTCTCCGGGTCATCCATGGCCACGCTTTCAGTGATTTCCAGCTCCAGCGTGCCGGGCTTGATGTCATGGGTGGCCACCAGGTGATCAATCAGGCTGAACAAATGCCGGGATTGCAACTGTCGTGCCGAGATATTCACCGACATGCATAGTTCATCCAATCCCTCGCCACGCCACTTGCTGATTTGTCTGCAGGCTTCCTGCAACACCCACTCACCTAGCGGCACAATCAGGTTGCTATCTTCGGCAATGCGGATGAATTTATCCGGCTGCACCATGCCCCATTGCGGATGATTCCAGCGTATCAGCGCTTCTACGCCCGTGATCTGGCCGCTGGCAATATGCACCTGCGGCTGGTAGTGCAGCTCAAACTCCTGACGGAACAGCGCCTGGCGTAAATGGTTTTCCAGGCGCAGGCGCTCGCTGATTTGCTCACGCATTTTTTCGGTGAAAAACTTGTAGTTGTTCTTGCCATGCGATTTGGCCTCGTACATGGCGGTATCCACATTTTTCAGCAGGCTACTGGCATCATTGCCATCCGCAGGGTAAATGCCTATGCCTATGCTGGAAGATGAATGCAGCTCATAGCCTTCAATCAGGTAAGGCCGCGCCAGCTTGAGCAAAATGCTTTCTGCCAGGCTGCCTGCCACCTGCGAGGCGTGCTCGTTCACCAGCACCACCACAAACTCATCGCCGCCCAGGCGCGAGACAATATCGCGTGGATTAATTGCCGTCATCAGGCGCTTGCCCACCTCCACCAGCAATTGATCGCCCACCGCATGGCCCAGGGTATCGTTGATGATCTTGAAGTTATCCAGATCCAGAATCATCACCGCCAGGCTTTGCCCCTGCGTCAGCAGCGCCTCCAGCCTATTGTAAAGATCCATGCGGTTAGGCAGGCCAGTCAGGGTATCGCGCAGCGCAAGGTCCTGAATCCGCGCCTCGTTAGACTTACGCTCGCTGATATCGCTAAAGGTATTGATAAAGCTGCTGGGCTTGCCGCTTTGGTCTAGCACCGCTGTCACCGTCAAGGCCACCGGGAATACATGGCCGCCCTTGTGCCGGGCGTGTATCTCACCTTGCCAAACCCCATGCTGGCTCACGGCCGCATGCACTTTGCGCTGATCTTCGGGGGTTATATTCTCGGCGGTAAGAAAGCTCAAAGGCATGCCCAGCAGCTCTGCTGCGGTGTAGCCGGTAATTGCCGTCACCGCCGGGTTCATGCCGATGACATCATCACGCGGGCTGGTAATCAGCATGCCTTCATTGGAAGAATTAAACACACTACGTGCCAGGCGCGATTCCGCATCGCGCTGGCGTAGCTGCTGAATACTGCGCAGCCAGACATAAGCCAGCGTAGAAAGTATCAAAGCCAGAATGCCGCCTATCATCAACACCCAATTGACGGGCTGGCTCAACTGACCCCAGCCAGCCGTAGGCATGCAGGCCAACTGCCAGTTGGTATGCTCGCCCAGGCTGATATCGAGCAAAATCGGCGAGCGGTCAAATACATCCTGCTTGCCGACGATCATTTCGGTATTACCCTGCTGATCAAAGCGGCGTAGCGCGTAGCTGATATTGCTATCGTCCGCGCGGAACCCTGCGGCCTTGAGCAGGGAATCAAGATCAAGCACCACCGAGGCCGCGCCCCAGTAAGACTCACCGCCTGCCGGGTTGGGCACAAAAACTGGCAAGCGGTGCACCAGCCCGCGCCCGCCCTGCACCAAATCTATAGGCCCCACCAATTCTGGGTGGCGCGATTGCTGCATATCACTGACACTGCCCAGCTCTTGGTCTTGATAGCGCAAGCCCAGCAGGTTTTCGTTACCCGCCAGTGGGTAGACATAACGCACGACGTTATCTGGTGCCATGGTGATGGTGCGCAGATGGCGGCCATAGTGCACCAGGGTAGCCACCAGCAGATTGAAATTGTCAGCGTTGAATTTTGGATTGGCCACCACATAGGTAGCCAGCCCCAGGCCCAGATGTACCGAGCTGTTGAGCTCGCCCTCAAGGCGCGCGCGCATGCCTGCGGCCACCGTGGCTACATAGGTGCGTTCTTCCTTGATACGCACCTGCTGCTCGACAAAACCGACATAGCCGGTCACCCCAAGCAGAAAAATGCCTATCATGATGGCAATCAGCAGAGGCGAATAGCGCCGCCAGAACTCCCCTGAGATTCCCAATGGATTGGTTTTATTAGCAAACATGGCACTTATAAATGAATTATGTAGATTTAAAGCCACGCCAACGTTTATTCACACCCCACCCTGCATACCCATCAGCGCCTGAAAAAAGACAGCGCCATCAAGCAGGTTCAAGTCATCAAGCCACTGAATGCATTATGGAAGAAATCAAGAAAAAGTGATAAAAATAATACAGGTTTTTATCGGACAATAGTCCACTTGGCCTATTCTATGCTTGTCACCAAATATCCATAAAGCGGAAATAGAGGCAATCCCAGGCTTAATTTGCCTTGAGTGACCACCACTAGTGTATGAAAACGGCAGTGACCACCAACTGCCACTGCCGTTGCGCTAGCTACAATGTCATTGCCATGTGACGGGAATATTCTCGCAGCTAGCTAGCTGCTTGAAATATTGCTTATGCACCACACTCACTACTGCCAGACATAACCCAGGCTGAAGATCAAAGCACTATCTGCGCGCTTTCTATCATCCGCAGGCGTACGCGCCCAATCCAGGTTGTACTGCACGGTGGCGTTGAAGTTGTTGATGATGGGGAAGCGTAAGCCTGTCTTGGTGAACACCAGGGTGTTATCCAGATTATCCAGGCCTAGCAAGGCCTCATGCTCGTGGAAAAACTGCGTGCTGCCACCAAAAATGCGCTGGTCATACTTGAGCGCCCAACGTGCACCCGGGTATTTCTCGTTTTCTTCATCGTAGTAATTCACGGTGACGTAGTTCAAACCGCCTTCGATGAACAGGTTGATCTCAGGCTGTTCATACACCTGATAACCGCTACCAATACCGGTAGTGGTACGCAGCTTGATATCACGGAACTTGTCGTTTTCCAGCGTGTTGTTGGCGTAGACATACCACTTGTTATTGATAAAGCGGTCCAGCTTGACCGAGGAACGGTTGTTGAACTGGGTGTTTTCACCATTATTGGTGGCACGGTTAACCACCGCCGCCACGGTCAAACGATGATTGAGCGTACGCGCTATCGATTCACCATCCAGACGCAAGGTGGTGGTATCGGTATTACCCTGGGTGATGGAGCCACCCAGATTGATACGGCCTGTCCAGTTGACGCCTACCCCGGATAACTCAGGGGTGGGGTTGATGTACTTAAGGTCAGACAAGGCAATTTCGCGCTCTTCATACTGCTTGTTCTTGTCGTCACCATCGTCATCCAGCGGCACCACCTTGATGGTAGCCTTGCCGGAATCAAAACTTTCCAGCGGCGTCTTGATATTGCTGCGGTCAGTCAGCGTCACGGTCAGCGGCTCATCGGTCTTGATCGCCTCAACTTCAGTCCAAGAGATTTGCAGATCTCCCGCGTACTTGGTGTTGAACACCACTTTATCGGTGAATTTCTTGATGACCTTACCAGTCAGCACATCACCATTTTTCATGCGAATTTCATCGGCCATTGCGCTCATGGCGGTGATGCCGCCACTGGTCAACAACAAACCTGTCATCGCCATTTTTATATATGACTTGTTATTCAAAACTCGCTTCCTTTCTGCCTGCAGACCGCAGTCTGCCTGGGCGTTAGCTTGGGCATGATGCATGGTGGAAATACCATGACTGACATTACACATGATTTACTGATACCGACTGCCGGGGGCTGAAAACCAGCCTGTTCACAACAGCGCACACGCCATGATTGCCAAACCCGCTGGCAAACTCAGCGTTGCAAACTATTGCAAGCTCCCCCCGAATTGAATGCTTTCCTGGCCAGGCATGGCTGGAAGGCTGATTGAATGTACTGCTTAGAATGCACGCCTCACTTGCAGGCTTGGCATTTATTCTATTATTCAACCCTGATCTACGCAAACCTCAAGAGACAGAGTTGCGGGAGGCGCGCTTGGTTCCCGCAAGCAGTGTTGAAAGCGACTTGTGAGAGAATAAGCCCGCGTTTTAGCGCTGCCGCAAACTCAGCCCCTGAACAGCCTGACTTGAGTTTTGAGGTTTATCTGACTTGAGTTTTGGCAAATAGCTGAGCTGAATTTTTTTGAAATGACAGAAGGAAAATCTGCATGAACATCCGTATTGCCTGCCTTGCCTGTACCCTGCTTTTGTTACAAGCCCTGCCAGCCTGGGCTGTATGCAAAGACTATGGCAACTTCAATCCGCAAGGCGATATCGTAGGCGGCGTGCGCTTTGGCGATTACAAGCAGGACAAGATAACAGCCTATTTCTATGGCCAGGTATGCTGGACCGCCTCTGAAATTGCCGAGGAAGGCAATCAGCGCATTTTCTATAAACTGATCGCCAGCCATGATGCTGATGGCCGCATTGCCAGTTATGTCAGCACTGAGGACTCTGCCCCTGGCTTGTTCCCCTGCCCGCCTGGCACTGAACAGCACACGGCTGATGGCAAGGTGTTTGACGCGGTGGATGGTGCAAAACCTGGCTTGCAGGCCTTGGTGTGCCGTATCAAGCCTTGAGTGTTATAAGTCAATGGCAGGGCCAGAATGTCATGGCGCGGCATGACCAAGCATGGCATGAGCGCTATTGAATTCAGCCATCAGACCAGCATATTGTAGATATCACCTTGGCTTTATTCCCCAGCAGATTGAGCCATGCGCTGTCATGCTGTTGAGATATCTGCGCGGCAGCATGCACTTCTGCGGTGCAAACAGTGGGCATGATGCCCGCCATAAAGCTATAATAATCAACTTTTTTAATCATCCACTTTTAACCAAGCAGCCGTGCCAGGCTCGGTTACCCACTGAGCGGCGGCGAGAGAAGAATGAGTCCATACCAGAAAATTGCGACTGACGATGTTCGCATCAAGGAAATCAAGGAACTCAGATTACCGTCCGAGCTACTTGAAGAACTGCCCGCCAGTGCTGCCGCGACAGACAATATCGTGGCCACGCGCAGTGCCATTCATAAAATCCTGCATAGCGCAGATGACAGGTTGCTGGTCATCATAGGCCCCTGTTCCATCCACGATTACGATGCCGGGCTGGAGTACGCGCAGCGTTTGCTGCAACAGCGTGCCGCCTTTGCCAATGAGCTGGTGATCGTTATGCGCGTGTATTTCGAGAAGCCCCGCACCACCGTAGGCTGGAAAGGGCTGATCAATGACCCCTATCTTGATGGCAGCTTCCAGATTAATGACGGCCTGCAACTGGCACGCCGTTTTCTGCTGGCGGTGAATGAGCTGGGCCTGCCTGCGGGCACCGAGTTCCTTGATACCATCACGCCGCAATATACTGCTGACCTCGTGAGCTGGGGTGCCATAGGCGCACGCACGACAGAATCGCAAATTCACCGTGAACTGGCTTCGGGTTTATCGTGCCCGGTAGGCTTCAAAAACGGCACTGATGGCAATATCCGCATTGCCGTGGATGCCATCAAGGCTGCCGCCAGCCCGCACCACTTCCTTTCTGTAACCAAGGAAGGCCGCTCGGCGATTATCTCCACCAGCGGTAACGAGGATTGCCATGTCATCCTGCGCGGTGGCAAAACACCTAATTACGATGCGCCCAATGTGGATGCCGCTGCACGTGAGCTGGCCAATGCTGGCCTGGCTGCCAAAATCATGATTGATTGCTCACACGCCAACAGCCTCAAGCAGTTCAAGCGCCAGGTTGAAGTTGTAGGCGATGTGGCCGAGCAGATTGCCAGTGGTGACGACCGCATAGTCGGTGTGATGATTGAATCGCACCTGGTAGAGGGCAAGCAAGACCTGACCCCAGGCTGCACACTGACCTATGGTCAATCCATCACCGATGGCTGCCTGGGTTGGGAAGAATCGGTAGCGCTATTGACCGTGCTGGCCGAAAGCGTACGCCTGCGCCGCAAGCAGCAAGAGCAAAGCGAATAAAGCAATTAGCGTCATGCAGCCGTGGCCTGCCAGGGTCAGGCTGCGTGATGGCAAAATGGCGGCTAAAACTCAATCGCAAGCCAAATTACCTTAATCATTGAGCCTGCCACCAATGCGCAGCACTCTCCTGAATAACCCAGCCACAAGCCATGTGTAAACCTAGCATTGCAAACCAAGCCCACTGGCGGGCCATGCAGGTGGCAGATTTGCCACAGGTATACGACATTGCCGCCCAGGTGCATCCGGCTTACCCTGAACAACCCCAGGTGTTTGCAGAACGCCTGCGGCTTTACCCAGAGGGTTGCTGGGTTTGGCAACAGGCCGGGCAATTGGCGGGTTATTTAATCAGCCACCCCTGGCATAAAATGCAGCCACCCGCGCTGGATAGCCTGCTGCACGCCTTGCCACGCATGGCCAAATTGCCAGGCCAAAAGGCAGTGCCAAGCATAAAGGCAGTCACAAGCATAGACGCAGTGACTGAAAATGCCAGCACCTACTACCTGCATGATATTGCCCTGCTACCGCAGGCACGCGGCCAGCAGGCCACGCCGCGTATATTGCCCACCCTGGCACAGCTGGCGCATGCCCATGGCCTGGATAACATCAGCCTGGTGGCAGTTAACCAAAGCCTGAGCTTCTGGCAGGCACAGGGCTTTAAGCCAGTAGCTGCGGTGCAAGATCTAGCCGCCAAACTACAAAGTTATGGCCCAGAAACGCACTACCTGCAGTGCGCCCTGAGCCAGATTACAACAATTTAAATTAACGCTTTACGCCTGCGTGCACTCAAGCCCACCACCGCCAAACCCAATAACAGCAAGGCATAGCTTTCAGGCTCAGGCACGGCCACCGCAATGCGCTGGTCAAAAGCCTGATCAAACTGCGCCTGGCTGATGCCTGCGGTTTTGAACACCACATGGAAAGGGTCAGAATCAAGATACTTCTGCACCCCGTTTTCCAGCGTGGGTGACCATACCTGCAAGGTCAGCATGTAAACACCTGCCGCCGCAGCGTCAGACACTTTCCAGTCCAGATGTGAATGGAAACTGCCATTGCTGCCAGCGCCATCAATCAGCGCCGTGACTGGCCCGCTCACCCCATTGCCGCCAAACACCGTGCCATTGGCGTAATACTGGTATTGCGCGGCATAAGTGGCATTGCCAGGGTTAAGCATGTAATTCAGCCAGGCATCTACCGGAATGCCGCCATAGAGGGTGATATTGGCATTATTGCCCGCCACACCCCAGCTCTGGCTTTCCGGGCTCCAGTAATTCAACTGCCCCAGCGCGCGGAAATGCACCTCCTCGCCATATTTAAAGGTTCCGGCAAAGGCCTGAAAGCCTGGGTCATCAGTCGCCCGTGGCCCGCCTTCAAGATCATCAAAATAACCCGGAAACAGCTTGTGACCACTGGCGCTATCAATCGGCAACTTGCCTGCCAGATCAAAATCACCGTAAAAATCCACCGTGATCTGACTACCTGCCACCGCGCCCTGGCTGGTACCCAGCATCACATCGTAATGCACGGCATGCGCCAGGCAGCTAAAGCCTGACAACAATGCCGCCAGCAACATCTTCTTCATTGCATTCTCCTTGGCTGGCGCCCCCCCTGCCAACACTCTGGCCTGAGGACGCCATAGCTAGATCAAGCTAGGCATTGAGCGCGCTGTTAAGCACGACGGCGCAACTGCCAGCCCATCAAACCCAGGCCAGCCAGCAGCAAGGCATAGCTGCTAGGCTCAGGCACCGGGGCCACATCTGCCAAACCGTGCACAGCGGCGTGGAACTGACCTGAGCTCAAGCCATTGTTAAAAATCAGGTAGAAGGGGTCAGAGCTGGCGTACTTGTCATTGGCCACAATGCCGTCAAAGCTGCTGTTAAGCTCGCCGGAAATCAGTTGCAGCGTGATGTAATAAGCACCCTCGCTAGGCAGACCGTTGGCAGTGGATACGGTGAAAGTCAGGTGCTCGTGAATATTGCCGCTGCTGCCCGCCTGGCCCAGCGTGCCTATGCTGTCACCCGACACACCCGCTGCGTTCCAGCGTGTGCTCTCACCCAGATTGCCGCCCAGGGTGATGGTGGCATTGTGGCTGTTGCTCCAACTGGCACCATCCCAGGCCCACAGGCTGCCTATGGCCTGGTAACCAATAATGTCGCCCTGGGCAAACACATCGCTATGGCTGTCAAAGCCAGGCGCATTGGTGGCATACGGCCCTTTTGCGAGGTCACGGAAATCCGCCTCAAAAATCGCATAGCCAGAACCCACCTGATCATGGCCTGCGCCGTGGGTGCCCAGCTTGCCGTTTTCAACTTCAATCTCGATATCACCTGAATGCAGATGATCTTCCGCGTAAGCGGATGCACTGAACAAAGCGGACACGCTGAACAAACTTGCCACCATTGCCAGTGGCATCATGAATTGACGCATTTGAAACTCCCTTATAAATAGAAAGATTAGGGGATTACCGGGGTCCAATACCCCGCCCTTCTTTTATGCTAATGCAATTCAGTTGCTACATGCAATAGTGTTGCATATTGAAATATAGTTGCATTACCATAGGCGTCATCCGCCCTATCAACAAGCAACTTGTCACCAAGTTTTCTCCACACCGCATTGAAAACCTTATCCAGTGAATCCGCCGCCTCATTTTTCTCACCCTGTTTTTTCTCACCCTGTTTTTTCTCACCCTAAATTTTCTCGCTCGCCATTCCGCCGCGCTCAATGCCAGCGCTTTTGTGCGCCTAGCGTTTACCCCCCCGGCAGATTCACCCTGGCCACCTGCCTGCTTGCACTGGGCGTTTTACCCTCAGGCTTAAGCTGGGCCAGCGAGCTGGAGGAAAAACACGCAGTTGCTGGCAAAGCAGCCCTGCAACACCTAGCACAAGGCATTACGCAGCCAGCGCAAGCCGCTGCGGCCACTGCCTCTGCAATACCTGCTGCCAGCCCAAACAAGCCTGCAGCGTCAAATTCACCTGCAATGCCTGCCGCACAGGCAGAACCGATGCAGCTAGAGGCCATAGAAGTCAACGCAACGCGTGAACCCGCAGCGCAAGAAATAAGCCCGCAATCCAGCCTCAAGGGCACAGCGCTGCAACAGCGCGGCAGCAGCACGCTGGGGGCCACGCTGCAAGATGAGCTGGGCGTGGCCAATGCCAGCTTTGGCCCCAATGTGGGCTTGCCCGTGATACGCGGCCAGCAGGGGCCACGCACCCGCGTCATGATCAATGGCGTGGGCAACCATGATGTTTCTGCCATGAGCCCAGACCATGGCACCACGGTAGAAGCCCTGCTGGCCAAGGAAATACGCGTATTGCGCGGCCCGGCCACCATACGCAATGGCGGCGGGGCCATAGGCGGCGCGGTGGAGATTATTGATGGCCGCATTCCCGAGCGTATTCCCACGCGCAGCAGCCTGAATACGCAAGTGCGCCACGGCAGCAACCACGATGAAGACACCGTGGTGAGTGAACTCAACACCAGCTTTCGCCAACTGGCGCTACATGCCGACCTGCATGGCAGAAACAGTAATGACATTGAAGTGCCGGGTGCCGCCATAGACCAGGCCGCCATTACGCGCCTGTTTTACGCGCCCTCGCCCAGCAACACGCGGGGTTACACCGGCAACACCAGCGCGCGCAGCCATGGCGGCAGCGTGGGTGCCAGCCTGTTTGGTGAGCAAGGTTATATAGGCGTTTCACTCAGCCGCTATGCCAGCAATTACGGCATACCCCTAGGGCCTGCGCACAGCCACGGCGGCGCTGTGCTAGATACGCCCGAGGCGGTGCGCATAGACATGCAGCAAGAAAGGCTAGACCTCAAGGGCGAATGGTTTATAGAAAACACCTGGCTGGAATCTTTAAGCCTGCGCGTGGGCAAATCGCGCTACCAGCATGATGAACTCAGCAACGGCCAGCCCCAGACGCGCTTTAACAACGACGCCGTGGAATCAAGGCTGGAACTCAAGCATCACCTGGGCTCACGCTTAAGCGGCAGTGTGGGCCTGCATGATATCCGCCGTGATTTCTCTGCACTGGGCAGCGAAGCCTTTGTGCCGCAATCGCACATCCGCACCAGCGGGGTTTATCTGGTTGAAACCCTGGACCTCCAACCCTGGCAACTGGAGTTTGGCTGGCGCAAGGAAAAAAGCGAGCTGCAAGCCGCCGCCCAGCGCATATGGTTTACCCCCACGCTTTCACGCACCATAGCCGCCAGCCGCAGCCAATATGCGCCCGAGAGCTTTTCACTGGCGCTAAAAAGAAGCTACCAAAGCGGCAGCCTCACGCTTAACCGCTGGATAGCACGCCGCGCGCCAGATATTCAGGAAGTGGCAGCCTTTGGCCCGCACCTGGCCACGCGCACCTACGACATAGGCAACCGTAATCTGGAGACCGAAACCCTCAATGGCTGGGACCTGCAATGGCAGCAAACGCTAGGCCAGGCCAGCCTCAAGCTCAACCTTTACCAATATCAGGCCAGGGATTATATCTACCAGCAAAACGTAGGCACCGTATACACAGGCCCCTACTTCAGGCCGCAACTGCCCGGCACCTGCACTAACCCGGCAGACTGCCTGAGCCAGATGCAATATGCGCAGCAAGACGCGCGCTTTCATGGCTATGAATTTGAACTGGGCAGACCCTGGAAAATCACAGGCCTGAAGCAGCTACACACCAGCGTATTTGCCGATATGGTGCAAGGCAAGCTGGACGATGGCTACCACGTACCCAGGCTGGCCCCAGGCCGCTACGGCGTGGCCGTGCAAGCCAGCGTGGCAGAGTGGCAAGGCGAGCTACGCCTCACCCACGGCCGCGCCCAGCAACGCACGGGCAGCATTATTCAACCCACAGGCGTAGAGCTAGAACCCGGCACCGCCAGCTATAACAAACTGGATATATACCTGCGGCGGCCTTTTGCCCAGGCACATGTAAAAGGCGAAGTTTTCGTGAACATGCGCAATCTAGGCAATGCCGAAATCCGCAACAGCACCTCGTTTTTACGCTATTACACCCCGGAGATGGGGCGCAATATCGAAATAGGCATGCGCCTGGAGATATAAATAGCGGGAGGTTATTGAATGGCTAAGACATGCTGGCGATTAATGGTCACCACCCTGCTCAAGATCAAAATCCCGCATGCGGTTTTGAAGATAAACATACGCCGCAGCCAGGCAAATCAGCAGCTCCACGCCAAACGACCAATGCAGAAAGAAGCTCAGCCACCAGGGCTGGTACAGGGCCTCTACCGTAAACAAACGGTATGACTGATCTACCCAGGGGGCAAACCACCAGACATCGCCTACCAGGGTATCCAGCATGAGGTGCAGAAACCCGGCCACGGCAAAAATGACCAGCAGTTTTGCAAGGTTTTTGCTAGCGGCCCAGCGCGATAACAGCAGGGCAAGTACCAGCAGCACCAGCCAGCTAATGGGCCAATGCGTGAGGTAGGTGTGATGATGGTGCTGCCTGTGATCTATGAGGTAGAAATACAGCATGTCGATATCGGGAAATACCGCGCCTATGATGCCCACCCACAAAATGGCCTTGGTTGATACGCCTATATTGGGGCATTTTTTGATAATGGCCTGGGCCAGTAGATAACCAGAGGGAGCATGGGCAATGAACATATGAGCGGCACCTGAAAGCGTGGGTTGAGATGGCAAGTCATGAACAAAACTGGCGCATATTTTGCCAGCAAGCACAGGGCAAAAACTGCCATTAAGCGCTTGTCACCAAAGAAAAACTCGCCACGCGTTACAGGCGCAATTCACACTTAGCAGCCCAAGAGACTTGCTCACTCAAGCAACACTGCCAGCACCTTAATGCCCCGCCACCTGCCCCTGCACCGCTGGCGGCTCATGCATCAGCAGCAAGGCCAGCCCGGCAGAAATGCCTGCGGCAGCCGCACCCAGCAAGAAGGCCAGCTGATAACCCTGCAACAAGGCAAACGGCACCGTGGCCCCCTGCGCCAGCCACAGCTGGCTCACATGCGCGGCCAAACTGGCCAGCACCGCCAGCCCCACTGCCCCGCCCATCATAAAGGCGGTGTTGACCACGCCAGAGGCCAGGCCAGAATCTTCCGGCGCTACATCATTCATAGCTGCCAGCAGCAGCGGGTTAAAGGCAATGCCGCCGCCCAGGCCCAGCAACATCATGGCCGGGAATATATCCAGCCAAAACTCACCATGCAGCGGCACGCGCGCAAACCAGGCCAGCCCCAACGCCGCGCACACCAGCCCTAAAGTGAGCGAGGTGCGTATGCCCACGCGCATCACCAGCCGTGCAGAAAGCCCCAGAGAAAACAGCGCCATGACAATATTGGCAGGCAAAAACGCCAGCCCCACCTGCATGGCGTCGTAACCCAGCACAAACTGCATGTAGAGCGCAGACATAAAGAACCAGGCAAACAAAGCCGCCGCCCACAACACCCCCACCACATTGGCCACAGAGACATTACGGTTGCGGAACAAGCTAAGCGGCACCAGCGGCACACTCACGCGCAATTGCAGCACTATAAAGGCCACAAACAGCAGTGCCGCTAGCGCAAACAGCCCCAGCACCTGTGCCGACAGCCAGCCCAGCTCATTGCCATTCACAATGGCGTAAACCGCCAACATCATGGAGGCGGTGATGGTAAAGGCACCGCCAATATCCAGCTTTTGCCGCAGCAGCTCAGTGCTGTGCGCGGGCAGCAGGCGCAGGCACAAGGCATACACCAGCACGCCCATGGGCAAATTCACCAAAAAAATCCAGTGCCAGCTCATGCTGCTGGTGAGCACCCCGCCCAGCAACACCCCCAGGCTGCCACCGCCAGCACAGACAAAGCCATACACCCCCATGGCCTTGGCCCGCTCAGCCTGCTCGGTAAACAGATTCATGATTAAAGACAAGGCCACCGCCGACACCACCGCCCCGCCCAGGCCCTGCACCGCCCGCGCCGCAATCAACTGCCCCTGTGTGCTGGCAATGCCACAAGCCAGCGATGCCAGGGTAAACACCGCTATGCCCAGCAAAAACAAACGCCTGTGACCAAAAAAATCACCCAGCCTGCCACCTAGCAGCAAAAAGCCGCCAAAAGTGAGCATATAGGCATTCACCACCCACACCAGGCTGGTTTCAGTAAACGCCAAATCAGCCCGTATGGAAGGCAGCGCCACATTCACTATGGTGGTATCCAGCACTATCATCAGCTCGCCCAGGCACAGTAAAAAAAGCACCAGCCAACGGGTGCGGGCATGGTCGTGCGGGTGGTGTGGGGTTAAAGCGGTCATGGCAAAAAGCATCCTGAGGTTGGGGGTAGCAGGGGCATGGCTAAGGTGTATTTAAAAAACTTGCAGGCAAAAACGTGCAAGCCAGATGATAAAGCGCAAATCATGAAAAGCGCATGATGCTCTACGGTGATTAGTTTAAAAATACCGCGCAGAGATCAAACCCCAAGCGCCAAGATGGTAGCGCAAATGAGGGCTGATATGCATGAGCGAGAAAGCAGGCTTTAGGCATGCCCCTGTAAACAAAAGCAAAATTGTAAGACAGCGCTGACAAGCCTTTCAGTACAGCGCGGATAAGCAACGGCAGAGATATCCCCCACACTGGGTGCCGTAAAAGATACGCGCTGGGGATGGCAACAGCCCAACCAGCAAAAAGCGGCCCCGGCCGCCCTAAAAAACTTACATCAACAAATTAGGAGGGGCGTTATGTCAGTATCTACCATACTTTTAGTGATCTTGATTCTGCTGTTGATAGGCGCGTTCCCCAGCTGGGGTTACAGCCGCAACTGGGGTTATGGCCCTAGTGGTGGCTTGGGCCTGATTGTGATTATTCTGTTGGTGCTGCTGCTAACAGGGCGAATCTAGCGATAAGCTAAGCAGCACACTCGAAAAAGCCAGCTTACGCTGGCTTTTTTGTTATTCAGAACTCCATCAGGCGTTTGATGCTTGCTGCCACACACTAAACATTATTGTTTAAACTATCTTTCATCAATATGTGAGCGGCCAAGGAGTATTTGGTTATGGAATACCCAGCACAACTTAACGCAGCCCCTGAAGGCGGCTTTGTGGTGTCATTCCGCGATATCCCCGAGGCCATCACCCAGGGCGATACTGAAGAAGAAGCCCTGGCGATGGCCAGCGATGCGCTATTGGCCGCTATGGACTTTTATTTTGAGGATAGACGCCAGGTGCCTATGCCCAGCCATGCGAAAGAAGGTGAACAAGTCGTTGCTTTGGCACCAAGCATTTGGGCAAAAGTGTTGCTGTTGAATGAAATGCTGGGTCAGAAGGTAACACCTAGCGAATTAGCACGGCGTATGAATACACGGCCGCAAGAGATAAACCGAGTGATTGATTTAGGCCATACCACCAAGATTGATACTTTGGGCGAGGCGTTTAGTGCTTTAGGCAAGCATTTAAAAATTCAAGTTGGCTAGGCTCAGACACCCCACATCAAGTCACCAAGAAATCAACCACATCCCAACCACATATACTCTTTAGCTCTTCCTCTGCGATTGACATCGCACAACTGCTGCGCATATTCTGGAGGTCTGTTAAATACCGTAGCGGCCTGTCGACCCCGTCAGTCGCAGCTTTAGTGCGTTCATAGTTTATGGCGGGGTAGAGACTGGATATACAACACCGCAAGGGAAGTCCAGACGCGGTTACCTATGGTTCCGACAGTGCGCCCGCCACCCCGCATATCCTCGTGTGGTTTTCTCCAAACCATAGGAGGTTGCCATGACCACACAGCAAACCAATCCCCTCAACGGCGAATTCTGGGTAGATGCCGAATACGGCCAACGCCCCACTCCTCACAAAGTCACCCAAGCCCTTACCGCTACTTATGGCGCTATCGGAATCGCGCACCTCATAGAGCGCAGCATCTCGGAAATGCATTCAGCGCAATTCACAGAGCATGAATATGCTGGACTAGAACCTGTTTTACTAGAAAACCTGTTATGCGCTCAGAGGGTATTGCTGGATGTGATTGGAGAAAGTTTGGAGGATGTGTGCCAAAACTTTGCCAACAATACCTCTGCTCTAAAACGTGCCTGAATCATCATTGCTTTAACTCAGCCAGCAAGATAAATCGGGGCGAACACTATGTTGAAGTGGATGCGAAATAAACAATGCAACCCCAACCAGCAATCGATATGCCATTCACGCATGAAGCTACGCTTCACTTATTGAGATTGGGCGCTGATCCTGAGCAACTCCAATATTCACATCAACAAATTGCAGAGTGGTGTGACCGATTCTGGCGACAGTACATGGATATTGATGCGGAGCCAGACATAGAAAAACTCATGCCCATCTTGGCTGATGTAGATAAGGAGTGGGAGTGGGATTTGCATTTGGCCTGCAAATACTCTCAAAAAGAATTACAGAGCAGAGACTTCCAGCATGAGACGATGCCACATGAGTGGTTTAGGGAATGGTTGCGTCAGATTGCTTAGCGATTAAATTACTGCGCTATAAGCTTGTTAGGAGTATTAGGGATAGTGCACCAGTGGACCTATGGCTTGAGTTACATAGATTACGGGGCCCGCAGCGTGAAGGGGGCTTGAAGACGTCAGGGAAGCGGCAGATGAGGGTAATTGGAAAGACTTAATGCCGTTAATGGACCGGCCACTAGTAGAACGTAAGGCTATCCCCTTTAAGATTGCGAAGGTGTGGAGTGATAAGGAAAACCGCTATCAAGAGCCAAAGGGCTATGTGATATTTAGGATAAAGCTGGGCAATTTAAGTGCAACGACAAGAGTTGATCAGTGGAGTTTAAGCTACAGGCATGAGAGCCGGATATAGCGCAGCGAGGGTTAGATCAGTTGAATGGTAATGAAATTAGCGAGGAATCAAACCACCAGGGGCGATTAGCCCCCTTGGAGTTCTGATAATAACTGTACTGAATAAAATAAAACAGTATTACAATAATATTAATCAAGACATCTTCACTATAGTTATGATAATACTAGTTGCTGGAGTACATGGGGTTGGGAAAAGTTATTTATGTTCGGAGTATGCAAAACACTCTGGCGTAAATCACAAATCAGCAAGTCAAATAATAAAAGAGCAACTCAGCGAAAGTGCTTGGACTAATAGACTCTTTGCCTCTGATATTGAAAAAAATCAAAAGGCCTTAGTTTCCGGCATTGAAAAATATAAAGAATCTGGCATCCTGTTACTCGATGGACACTTTGTTTTAATAAACAAAAACAATCAACTGGTAGACATACCCATCGAAACTTACTCCAGCTTAAATCTATCAGGAATTATTTTAATAGAATCTGATATTGAAACGATAAAAAACAGAATTAATAACCGTGACTCATCGTTACCCAATATTGACTTTGAACAATTTATCAATCGTGAACACTTTAATGCCACCAAAGTTAGTCTCAATCTTAACTTACCATTAGAGATATTAGCGAACCCAAATCAACTTTCATTTTCAGAATCAATTGATCGAATTAAAAAAATTAACAAGTGATCTCATATGGAACAAGCTTTTACTGGATTATTAGTACGATACAATATTTCTGAAAAATCAACCTCCGGCAGATCAACCTGTGAGGATGAGTTACATGTAAATCTATGGGAAATAGGAAAGCCATTTATTGATATTGGCTTGATGATAAATCAATGGAAAAAAGAAATTGATAGTGTTGAACTTGTACTACCTTGGGTTTTAGGAAAGTTAGACATTTATGATCTCGCCTCATCTATTAATAATGAACTATGCATAGGCGCCATATTCAATGAAACGGCTCAATATAAAGGAAGAGCAAATAATAGATTTTCAGAAATCACCCTCATAAAACACGATGAAAACAATAGTGATAAAAATAAAAACAATACTTTCGAACTATTGACACTATCTTCTGACGATTTTTTAGTTGAAGAGCGTATAACTTCAGATGGTGACAAATACTCCGTAGTAACTATCAAGCTACCAAATATTGATAGCATCAATCCAACCTCATCGACTGCTAGCGATGAAGCGGATAGCAAGGAAATCTCAGATAGACTGTATATGAGATTCCGTATAATAAAAATACCATCCGCCTTTTATCAATCAAAATTCAATCAAGCTGATAGCAACATTCTCAGTTCATATAAAACAACCAGAATTATTGACTTTAGGATAAATGTTAGAAGAGGTGTCCCAAAAGAACTGCTTATAGCTAAGAGCACTTCTGTCTTCCCCTCATTAAAGAAAATTCATTTCTTTTTAACTATAGACCGCTCGCAAGAGTGTATCTTCCGTGGCCAAAACTTCATCGGCTGCAGATCATTAACTGATGAGGAAGTATGGAATCACTACGTTAATAGCCATTCAGCGTGCGATATATCAACCCGAGATTCAGTTAAAAACTATCTCGGATACCAGTGGTCAACGAGCAATGAGAAGACGGTTGTTAAAGATTTAATTGCTCTGGGTAGATTCTCAAATACTGAGAGTAGCACAATGCAAATACTAAGATTTATTACTCTTGGCTTAGTATTCGGTATGGCGGGGAATGGACTTTGGGAGTTAGCTATGGAGGATTGCAATGAATTATTCTTATACAAACTAAGAGTAATTCTTTGCATCGTTGGAGTAGGCCTAGCAATTATATTTGTTTCGCATTTATTAAGATGGAAAAAAATATGCTACAACTCGATTCTAGATAAGATAATAAACTTTGTAGACAGATTAAAAATTAAAAACTAAAAACTATTTAGCAACCCATTAAAACTTAATTCGAACTTATTTTTCTTATACATTTCCCAATAGTCATTACCGAACTCGAAATTAAAGTAATTAAATATCTTATTGAATTCTTCTAGCTTATCATTTGATATAGACAGCAAAGGCTTATCTTCACCGAGCTCTTCAAACGCAAGTTTGAAAAGCCTAACCCCCATTCCGGAGCCTTGATAAGAAGAACTAACTCTTAAGCAGCATAGTTTTTTCTCTGCTTCAGAGTTTTTAACTATAGCAAGCCCGCTAATAGCAGCGTCGTTATTGATAACGACAATTAACGACCTCTCCCCTACAATTAATCCAGGAATGACTTTACTATCTCTCCAACTACAAAAGTTAGGATATTGAAAAGACATTCCATTCAAGAAATCCCAACTTTTAGCAAGCAGAATCTCTCCATATACTGGATCAGCTTCAATAAACCTTCGATTTAATATTAATGTTTTCAATTATCAAACCAAAATCATTTGAGCTTCATTTTTGACTTTATCTAAATACATGAAAGATTGTGGCGCTGAAACTCCACCCGAAAATTCATTAAGAGAAAATGGACTGTCGTACTTTCTAACCTCACCTACACCCAACGCAACAGCTTTATTTTTCCCGTTATAATATTCGTCGTATCTTTTCTTCTCTATCCCTGCATATTGTTTAGTTTTTTTCCAGATATTTTCTGGGTCATCAACAAAAATATGTGCAACATCGAATTCCCCGACAACCTTCCCAACAGGTTGGGTAGCATAAATTACAATGCAAGTAGGTTGTATATTTGCAAATGCCGCCTTTCTAAATTCAAATCTTTTCTTCCCTGAAAGAATTTTATCTGCAAACTCAGGCTTAATTGACAACAAAATTTTCATTCAAATTTCCAATACTGAGTATTTTGTTAAATTTACCTTGGTCAATTTTTCTAAAATCCCAACGTGGCTGCTCTGAAATTCCCACCTCTTCCAAGAGCAATTTTCTAATGATTCGTTTTTCCAAAGCAGCATTATAAGTAAACTTTATAACGATTCTTTTCTTCTTATTTTGATATTGGTTAATCAACTCTTCCATTGAGTAAACGCTATATGCTTTAACATACTTTATGAACTCAGCCTGGGTTTTGAAGCTCTCAATCCTCCTAACCTCATTAACCACGCAAATAGATGTTGCTACAGACCTGAAATAAGCTTTACCCTTCTCACCTTTACTGGTGCGGTAAATCACAAGCCTATCCCCAGGTTTCAATTTTCCTGCACCACTTACACCAGAAATGAAAACTTTATGAATACTATTTGTAAAGGATACATCCTCAATCAAATCATAGGACTCATTATAAAGCTTAGAGTCAGGTAAAAATTTTGTATGATATTGCGGCCAAATTGCTAATAGATATGCAGAACCTGAGTTTTTCAAAATATAGGGATAATCTTTTAATACATCATTACTAATTTCCCGCATATTTCTAATCAACACTAATTCTTTACCATTTTCTGTAACTTTCTCACCTTTGACTTCAAAACCAAAAACCTTAATTAAATTAATCAAAGCTTCATGCTTAGCAAAAACAGATAAATAAATATTATCCACGTTTTCTGTAACCGCATGGTCTAGTATCTTTTTCACAAACCGCTCACCCAATCGAGTACCGTGAGGGTTGATTTTCAATGTCCCAACTTTTAGATGCTTACCTTCTGGCAAGTTAGGTGCAATATCAATTACTGCACCCTCCTCGATCTTTAAATAGAGAAATCCTTCGATATCGTTCTTTGCCGTGTAAAATACATAAGCTTTATCGTGAGCAAGTGATTTCTTTTCAAACCACTCTTCAAACTCCTTGTAGTCTTCTTTCAGGCTATCAAAAAATTTATCCGTTAAGTTTATTTCCCCGAAAGCACAAAATTTAAGATTTCGCATTTTTATAAGCCAACTATAGTGGACAATTGGTATTAATGTTTATTTAAGAACATTATCACTTTAATGATCTAGCGTCGAATACGATTACCAAGAACACATAATCTAAACGCAGCACTTAAGTAAGAACCAAGACTACTATGAGGCTACTAAAAATAAAAAGGGTTACGCATAAAATGCGTAACCCTTTGTTTTGTATGGTGGGCTGTACGGGATTCGAACCTGTGACAAACGGATTAAAAGTCCGCTGCTCTACCAACTGAGCTAACAGCCCGGAGACAAGAGGCTTGTCTCGGAAAGCGCGCAATTATGAAGAAAACCGCGCTGGGCGTCAATGGCGGATTGCGTTTTATTGGCTAGCGCCTTGATTCATAAGCCTAGTCATTACTTCAACTTAGCCGCTAGCCGCACCACAACCCCTGGCTAAACCCCTTATTACCTTGTTATTACCTCGGCATGCCGGGGAAGCGGCCTTGCATGGCGCGCATGATTTTGCCCATGCCGCCCTTAGAGAACATTTTCATCATCTTCTGCACTTCTTCAAACTGATTGAGCAGGCGGTTAACTTCTTGCACCTGCACGCCTGCGCCTGCGGCTATGCGGCGCTTACGTGTGGCTTTAATCAGCTCTGGCTTGCGGCGCTCTAGCGGGGTCATGGAGTTGATGATGCCTTCAATGCGGCGCAGGGCTTTGTCACCCTGCTCGCTATTCACCTGCCCTGCCATGCCTGCAATCTGCGCGGGCATTTTATCCATCAGCGCACCCATGCCGCCCATTTTGCGCATTTGCAGCATTTGCGCCTTGAAATCATCCAGGTCAAAGCCTTTGCCAGATTTAACCTTGTCGGCCAGTTTTTTGGCTTCATCCAGATCTACATTCTTTTGCGCCTGTTCAATCAGCGAGAGCACATCGCCCATGCCCAGCACGCGTGAGGCCATGCGCTCGGGGTGGAACAGTTCAATACCATCCACCTTTTCGCTCACACCAATAAACTTGATGGGCTTGCCAGTGACATGGCGCACAGAGAGTGCGGCACCGCCACGGGCATCACCATCCAGCTTGGTGAGCACCACGCCTGTGAGGGGTAAGGTCTCGCCAAAGGCGCGGGCGGTATTCACCGCGTCCTGGCCCTGCATGGCATCCACCACAAACAGGGTTTCTATTGGGTTAAGCAGTTGGTGCAGTTGCTTGATTTCGGCCATCATGGCTTCATCAATGCCCAGGCGGCCTGCGGTATCGAATATCAGTACGTCATAGTAATGACGCTTGGCAAAATCCAGCGCCTGGGCGGCAATGTCTGCTGGCTTTTGTGTGGCGTTGGAATCAAAACAGTCTACTTCCAGGCTTTTGGCCAGGGTTTTCAGCTGTTCTATCGCCGCGGGGCGGTAAACGTCGGCGCTGGCCAGCAGCACTTTCTTTTTATCGGCCTTGAGCAGCCTTGCCAGTTTGGCAGAGGTGGTGGTTTTACCAGAACCCTGCAAGCCAGCCATGAGCACTATGGCGGGTGGGTTGGTGGCCAAATTCAAGCCACTGTTTTGCTCACCCATCAGGCGGGTGAGTTCTTCATGCACCACTTGTATGACGGCCTGACCTGGGGTCAGGCTTTGCAGCACCTCACGGCCCTGGGCACGCTCTTTCACCTGATTGATGAATTCCTTGACCACGGGCAAGGCCACATCGGCCTCCAGCAAGGCCATGCGCACTTCACGCATGGCGTCACTGATATTTTCTTCGGTGAGGCGGGCATGACCGCGCAGGGTTTTAACGACTTGCTGTAATCGGCTACTGAGATTTTCGAACATGATGGTTGGGCCAGTGATACCGCCGCTGATATAAGGGATGACTCCAGCGGCTGCATGTTATAGTGTTGTGAATATCTGAATTCTAACCCAATCCTCACCAAGTCATCCCGTATGATTGCGTTTCTGCCCTTCATCATTGCCCTGATTTACCTGCTTGTGGCCCTTAATTACTGGCGCAGCGCCAGAACTGCAGGCGGCAAAACCCTGAATGCCCCAGCCTCACCACCCTGGCACACCCATGTGCAGCGCTGGCAAAGCCATTTGATTGCGCTGGGCCTGGGCTTGCATGCGGTGCTGCTGTATTGCGCGCTGTTTGCGCAGGGGCTTAACCTCAGCTTTGCCAATGCGCTTTCTACCATTCTCTGGCTCACGGTGCTGATTTACTGGCTTACCAATCTCAAGCACCACCTGCACAGCCTGCAGGCCTTTGTGCTGCCGCCTGCTGCGTTTTTTGTGCTGTTACAGGGCTGGCAGCCTGAGGCGCATGTGATTCCTTATGCTGATCAGCCTTTGTTTGTGGCGCATATGGTGATTGCCATGCTGGCTTACAGCCTGCTCACTTTTGCCGCGCTGCATGCGCTGTTGATGATGGCGGCAGAGCGCAAGCTGCACCAGAAATCCAGCTGGCTCAAGCTGCCAGATTTTCCACCGCTGATGACGATGGAAACGCTGCTGTTCCGCATTATTACCATTGGTTTTGCGCTGCTGACGCTGACGCTGCTGAGCGGCATGATGTTCTCTGAGCTGTTGTTCCACCACCCTTTGCGCCTGACGCACAAGAATGTGTTCACTATTCTTTCTTGGCTGATTTTTGCCGGGCTGCTGTGGGGGCGTTACCGCTACGGCTGGCGCGGCCGCACCGCCATACGCTGGACCTTGACTGGGTTTGTGGTGCTGTTGCTGGCCTATGCTGGCAGCAAGTTTGTGCTGGAAGTGCTGCTACACCGCGCCTGATTTCGAGTCAGGCATATCTGGTTTTACTGCTTTATTTCTGCTTTTTCTTGTCTTTTCACATCAGCAGCGCCTGCCTTGGCAGGCGGCTGCCAACTCGCCGCGCTTACCAAGACAATGCAAGTGCTAATTAGCGCAGGCTAATCACAGGCCAGCCCGCCTCTTGCGCATAAGCCAGCAAGGTGGGGTCTGGGTCTACCGCCACGGGTTTATCTACCAGCTTCATCAATGGCAGGTCGTTGTGTGAATCGCTGTAGAACCAGGTGGTTTCAAAGCTTTTCAGCGTTTGGCCACGGGCTGCCAGCCATTCATTCAGGCGCGTGATTTTGCCCGCCTGAAAACTGGGGGTGCCCACCACTTTGCCAGTAAATTCACCGTTAATTTCCTCAGGCGTGGTGCCTATGAGGTTATCTATGCCGAACTCCTGGGCAATTGGCCCGGTCACAAAGCTATTGGTGGCGGTGATGATCATGAGCAAATCACCGTTTTGGCGGTGTTTTTCTACCAGGGCGCGGGCCTGTGGCGTGATCATGGGGCGGATTTTTTCTGCCATGTAGTTGGCGTGCAGGGCATCCAACTCGCTACGCTTGTGCTCGCTGAGTGGCTTAAGCTGGAAATCAAGAAAGGCGTGGATATCAAGACGGCCAGCCTTGTAATCTTCATAAAACCCGAGGTTGATGGCGGTGTGCTCTTCTTTATCCAGCAGGCCATGCTGTATCAGGTATTGGCCCCACTGAAAATCGCTATCTCCGGCCAGCAAGGTGTTATCTAGATCGAATAATGCGAGCTGCAAAATGTTTCTCCATCCACGGCAAAAATTGCTAGAGTTTAGCTTATGAACGCACTGCGCGCGAACCTAAAAGTCATGGCCTGCAAGGGCTTGGCCCAGGTGCCCATTTATGGCACCGTCCGTAATAGCGTGATCATCCATGAGAGGGTCCGTTACAGGGTGATCATGTCATGAATCTGCCTGACCATCTGATTCCACTAGGCTGGCAATGGGCCAATAATGCCCTGGCGCTGGCGTTGCTGGCTTATGCCGTGCTCAAGGCACCCTGGCGGCATTTGGCTGCGCCTAATCTGCAGCATGTGTTTCTGGGCAGCATAGTGGCGTTGATGGTGATTTGGAGTGTTAAGGCGGGCATACGGCCCGGGCTTAATATTCATCTGTTGGGCGCAACGGTGTTATGCCTGATGTTCCGCTGGCAGTTGGCACTGGTGGCCTTGGCCGTAGTAATCGTGGCCGTAACGGCGTTTGGCATGGCGGGCTGGCTGGCGCTGGGCACTAACTTTTTGTTGATGGCGGCCATTCCGGTGTTGTTCAGTTATAACTTGTTCCGCCTGGTAGATAGCAAGCTGCCCAATCATTTGATTATTTATATTTTTGGCTGCGGTTTTTTATGCGCTGGCCTCACCATCAGCCTGTGCGGCCTCACAGCGGTGCTGGTCTTGAGCTGCATGCAGGCTTACCCGGGTGATTATTTGTTCAGCAATTATCTGCCTTATTTCATTCTGATTGCCTGGTCTGAGGCTTTGCTCACGGGCATGGCGGTCACGCTGATGACGGCTTTTCGCCCGCAATGGCTGCTGACGTTTAGTGATCAACGTTACCTCAAAACCAAGCACTAAAACTCAACACTCTCTTTCATTCGCTTGAGCATAAAAAAAGCGCCTGACGGCGCTTTTTTATTGACCTCATGCCTGTGAATCAGCTCAAAGCGACCTGATTACGATGGCAAATTAAAGATGAGGGATTTAAAGATGAAAATCGCCAGCCGCTTCAGGCTGGTAATGGATTTCCAGTATCTTGAGCTGGCGCACGCCGCCGGGCATGGCCCAGTCTATGGTATCGCCCACGCGGTAGCCCAAAATGGCGGTGCCCAGCGGTGCCACCACAGAAATGCGGTTGGCCGAGGCATCGGCATCACTGGGGAAAACCAGGGTGCATTCCAGCGTTTGGCCGCTGGCTTGATCGCTCAGCAACACGCGGGAGTTCATGGTGACCACATCGGCAGCCACTGCTTGCGGCTCTACTTCTTCGCAACGTGCCAGCTCGTCTTCCAGCCGCGTCAGGTTGCCTTGCTCGGCAAAGCCATTGCGGCGCAGTTGCTCAATCATGGCAAACAACCTGTTCATATCAAAACTGGTAACCTGGATAGCCCCCTGCAACATAGCAATCACTCCTTATTGTGATAACCACTTGATGTGGTGATGAAATCAGCCCGTGCGGCGAATGCCTGCACTAAGCAACAAATTACTTGGCAAAAAAATTACTCTGCAAAAAAATAAAGCCCCTCCCCGCCTGAGCGGAGAAGGGATTAAAACTTGTCCGGCTTTTAACCTAGACTGGCTTACTGGAGATTAATTCAGGTTTAAGGAATCAAACCTGTGGGTGCGCACGTTCGGCATTGACGTGCAGTTTGTTGAGGCCATTGAGGTAGGCCTTGGCCGAGGCAATGACAATATCGGTATCCGCGCCCTGGCCGTTGACGATACGCCCGCCCTTGGACAAACGCACAGTGACCTCACCCTGGGCATCGGTGCCGCTGGTGATGTTGTTGACGGAATACAGCAACAATTCCGCACCGCTGGCCACTATTTGCTCTATGGCCTTGAAGGCGGCATCTACCGGGCCACCGCCATCAGCCTCGGCGCTGCGCTCCACGCCACGCTCGCTGACGGTCACCTTGGCATGCGGGGTTTCGCCAGTTTGCGAGGCCACATGCAGGTAAGCCAGCTTGAAGCATTCTTCACTTACTACGTTGTCGTTGAGCAAGGCTTGGATGTCTTCATCAAAGATTTCTGATTTTTTATCGGCCAGTTCCTTGAAGCGGGCAAAGGCGGCATTGAGCGCATCTTCACCATCCAGGGTAATGCCCAGCTCGGTCAGGCGGCTGCGGAAGGCGTTACGGCCTGAAAGTTTGCCCAGGGTGAGTTTGTTGGCACCCCAGCCCACATCTTCTGCGCGCATGATTTCATAGGTTTCACGGTGCTTGAGCACGCCATCCTGGTGTATGCCGGATTCATGCGCAAAGGCATTGGCACCGACTATGGCCTTGTTGGGCTGCACCGGGTAACCCGTGATGCTGGAAACCAGCTTGGAGGTGCTGACGATCTGGCTGGCATCAATGGTGGTTTCCAGCTGGAAGATATCGCGACGGGTTTTGACCGCCATGACAATTTCTTCCAGGCTGGCGTTGCCTGCGCGTTCACCCAGGCCGTTGATGGTGCATTCCACCTGCCGCGCGCCGCCCAGCACGGCAGAAAGCGAGTTGGCCACGGCCATGCCTAGATCGTTATGGCAGTGGGTAGACCACACCACTTTATCGGCATCTTTCACGCGCGAGATCAGCTGCTGCATGCGCTCGCCCCACTGCTGTGGCACGGAATAGCCCACGGTATCGGGCACGTTGATGGTCTTGGCACCGGCGGCAATCACGGCGTCAAATACCTGCACCAGAAAATCCATCTCCGAGCGCACGGCATCTTCAGCGGAAAATTCCACGTCATCGGTATATTCCAGCGCCCACTTCACTGCCTGCACTGCACGCTCCAGCACTTGCTCTGGCGTCATGCGCAGCTTGTTTTGCATGTGGATGGGGCTGGTAGCAATAAAGGTATGAATACGGCGCTTTTTCGCCGGGCTGATGGCCTCACCCGCGCGGCGGATATCGTTTTCATTGGCGCGCGCCAATGAACAGACGGTAGATTCGGTAATCACTTCGGCAATGCCGCGTATGGCATCAAAATCGCCAGGGCTGGCAGCAGCAAACCCGGCTTCAATGACATTCACGCCTAGCTTTTCCAGTTGGCGTGCGATTCTCAGCTTTTCGTCCTTGGTCATGGCCGCGCCTGGGCTTTGCTCGCCATCTCGCAAGGTGGTATCAAAAATGATGAGTTGATTGTTTGTCATGACCTGATTTCCAACTGGGTTCGGTTTTAGTGGATTTCTTGATTCTGGGTTTGGTGCCAGTTTGCTCTGCTGGCTGAGGCCGGGGTGGCTTGCTGCATGCTGGCCCGGTGATATGCCCCCGGGTTTAAGCTCTGATGAGTATCTACCGTGGGTAAGGTGGGCGTAGCGCGGCTAGCCGCATGCCGGGCAAGGCAATATTGGTATTGTGGGATTTCATAGCTGCTTGAATATAATTCTTTTACCTATTCTAGGCAAGCCAGCGCACTTCTAGGTAAGCCAGCGCACTAGCACAGACACGGCCACAGACACGGCTGGCAATGCTGCAACTGTGGCCAGGGCTATCACAGTTCTTGGCTGGCACCTCAATTTCGGGCAGGATGCTAGAAAACATCAAACCCCAACTCAACCCAAGGTGAACCACCCTATGCGCCCCCCCGTCACCGCCTTGCGCACCTTCTTTTTGCGCGGCCTGCAAAGCGCTTTTTTCCTGCGGGTTGCAGCGCACGATTTGCGCATCACGCCCCTGCACTTGCTGCTGATACTGCTGATTGGTACTGCAGCCTCTATTCTCATGGGGCGTTTGGTCATCAGTGGTGCCGCCGAGTTTTACCCCAAGGCTTTTCTTTGGGGCTGGTCTATTGTCATTCTGCAGTTATGGCTGATTTGGTTTCTGAGTGATCAGGCGCAAAAGCGCGGCTTCAAGGTGCAGGTGGCGGCGCTGTTTGCGCTGGGGCTGACGCAAACCCTGGCGCTGGAAGCCCTGAGCACGGTGCTTTACCTGGCGCTGATTCAGCCGCAAGCGCTGGATGGCAGCATTTGGCACTGGATACTTTATATAGGCATGTCAATCTGGGGCGCTATTGCCTATTGGCTGCTGGTAGTACGCACCACGCGCAGCCAGGGCAAGCTGATTGTGCTGGCGGGCCTGGTGGCGTTTGCCGTGCCGCTGACGGTGCATGTGGCCGAAGCGCCCATGTACTGGCTGCCGCAACAAGAAGAAGTGGATAGTGAGGCTGATTTATTGCAACTGACTCCGTCCAGTCTGGAAACCCAGCTCACGCTGGCCAGCCGCCAGCGTTTGGCGTTGAAGCCAGAACGCCCGGGCGTTACCGATTTGTTCAGCATCAGCTATGCGCCTTATGAAGAAGATGTGTTTCTGCGTGAAAGCAGCATGGTCAACGCGGTGATAGAAGAGCGCTTTGATGCGGCGGGCCATACGCAGGAGCTGGTCAACAGCCCCACCACGCTGGAAACCCTGCCCTGGGCCAGCCTGGAAAACCTGGAGCGCGCCATCAAGCAAGCAGGCGATGTGATGGACACAGAGCATGATGTGCTGCTGATTTACCTGACCTCGCACGGGGGCAAAAATGGCGAGCTGGCCGCCAAGTTATGGCCGCTGGAGATGGACCCGCTGACCCCGCAGACGCTTAATCTCTGGCTGGACAAGGCGGGCATACGCAACCGTGTGATTGTGGTTTCGGCCTGTTATGCGGGTAGCTGGATAGCACCGCTGATGAACGATTACACGCTGATCATGACCGCCGCCGATGCCAGCCATACTTCTTATGGTTGCGGCAGCGGCTCTGAGCTGACTTTCTTTGGCCGTGCAGTGTTTGATGAGGCCTTGCGCGAGACATATTCGTTTGAGCAGGCTTTCAAGCAGGCCCTGCCCGTCATACGCCAGCGCGAGATTGAGGGTGATAAGCAGGATGGTTTTTCTAACCCGCAGATTTTTGTCGGTGCCAAGATACGGCCCGTGCTACAGCAATTGCAACCTGCGCCCCAGGCTGCTGGGCACTAGCTAGCGTGTTCGTCACAAGCTTAAGGTAACCTGAAACAAAACAGGGCCACGCATTTCTGCGTGGCCCTGTTGTTTTAAAGTGCTGCTGCCCGTCTTGATTCGCTAGCCATCAAAGGCCGGGGTTGTTGTCCTGATGAGATTCAATCTTAGATTCAACATGCTGCGCTGACCTTGGCTCAATACGCGCAGCAGGCTTGCGCTTGCTCCACAGCCACAGCACATAGCCCGAGATGCCATAAATCAGGAACACCGCAAACAGCACTTCTGGCGGGCTGTAGGAGATCAGCACAAAAGCCAGTACCACCAGCAGTATCACCACAAAGGGCACGCTGCGACGCAGGTTGATGTCCTTGCCGCTGTAGTAGCGCAGGTCACTCACCATGGACAGCCCGGCAAACAGGGTAATGGTCCAGGCCACCCACTGCATTTTCATCCAGCCAAAGAACACTTCGGTGCCACTGACCTGGTTTTCATAGGCCACCCACACCAGCCCTGCCAGCAAGGCCGCGGCGGCTGGGCTGGGCAAGCCCTGGAAGTAGCGTTTGTCGCTGTCGTCCAGCTTTGTGTTGAAGCGCGCCAAGCGTAAAGCTGCACCCGCGCAATAGATAAAGGCAGCAATCCAGCCCAGCTTGCCCAGCGGCTTCAGCGCCCAGACATACATCACCAGTGCCGGGGCCACGCCAAACGACACCATGTCGGAGAGGCTGTCATATTCGGCACCAAACGCGCTTTGGGTGTTGGTCATGCGCGCCACCCGGCCATCCAGACCATCCATGACCATGGCAATAAATATAGCCACGGCTGAATGCTCAAACTTGCCGCTCATGGCCTGCACAATGGCGTAGAAACCAGCAAACAGCGCCGCAGTCGTGAACAGGTTGGGGAGCAAATAAATGCTGCGCTCGCGCAGGCCAGGCTCTATGAACGAACCATGACGACGCGGGCGGTTGGGAATTTCTGCCATAGCTGGTTTCCTTGAGGTGAGGGGGTGAGTCAGAAGGTCTGCTTCAAAGTGCGGACAGTATATCAAAGCAGACAGTGGCTTTACGCGGGAGTTTGCCAGGCATGACATCATCCATGGATTTTGCGTGGGTTTTGCGTGCATTTTGCAGGCTTGACTGCCATTCATTTCAGCAAACCATACATCAGCTCATGCAAGCCCTACATCAGTTCATGATAGTATCGCGGCTTGAAATTTGGTTCAAAATCATGGAATTTACCCTTATTAAGCAAGATGGTGCCGCGCGCCGCGGTACTGTTCACCTCGCCCACGGCGATGTTCAAACTCCCGCTTTCATGCCTGTAGGCACTTATGGTTCCGTCAAGTCGCTATCCCCGGTTGAGGTACGCGATATTGGCGCACATATTTTGCTGGGCAATACTTTCCACCTCTGGCTGCGCCCAGGGCTGGATGTGATTGCTGCCCACGGTGGCCTGCATGATTTCATGGGCTGGGATGGCCCGATACTGACAGACTCTGGCGGTTTTCAGGTGTGGAGCCTGGGTGCGCTGCGCAAGATTACCGAGGAAGGAGTGCGTTTCCGCTCCCCTATCAATGGCGATAGCTGTTTCCTCACGCCTGAAGAATCCATGCGCATTCAAAAGGTGCTCAATTCCGATATCGTCATGATTTTTGACGAGTGCACGCCCTACCCTGCCACACATATAGAAGCACGCGATTCCATGCGCCTGAGCCTGCGCTGGGCTGGCCGCAGCAAGGCGGCGCATGAGGGCAACCCCAATGCGCTGTTTGGCATTATCCAGGGCGGTATGTATGAAGATCTGCGTGATGAATCGCTGGCAGGCCTCACTGATATTGGTTTTGATGGTTATGCCATTGGTGGCCTCTCCGTGGGTGAACCCAAGGAGGATATGCTGCGCATTCTGGCGCATACTGCGCCCAAGATGCCTGAGAACAAGCCACGATACCTCATGGGTGTAGGCACACCGGAAGATTTGGTGGCAGCGGTTTCACGCGGGGTGGATATGTTTGACTGTGTGATGCCTACGCGTAATGCGCGCAATGGCTGGCTGTTCACACGCAATGGCGATATCAAGCTGAAGAATGCGCGTCACCGTCAGGATACGCGCCCGCTGGATGAGGCTTGCACCTGCTATACCTGCCGTCATTTCAGCCGCGCTTATCTGCACCATCTGCACCGCACTGGCGAGATGCTGGGCGCGCGCCTCAATACCCTGCACAACCTGCATTACTATCAGGAGCTGATGGCGGGCATGCGTCTCGCCATTGAAGAAGGCCGCTTTGACAGTTTTGTCACTGCTTTCCACGAAGAAAGAAAGAATGTTCTGCTTGAGGCTTAAGGCCTGAGTCTTATCACAAAGCAAACCGTCTAAGCCTTGTTGCAAATCACACTATGTTAGAATTTTGGGCTAATATTTTGCCCTTCTGGCGTTTGACCATTATTGAAAGAAAGGTTGTCCCGTGTTAATTCCTTCCGCATTTGCTGCCGATGCAGCTCCAGCCGCTGACGCCATGACCACGCTGGGCCAGTTTTTGCCCCTGATTGTGATCTTTGTGCTGTTCTGGTTCATGCTGATCCGCCCACAAATGAAGCAAGCCAAGGAACAACGCAAGCTGATTGAAGCGCTGCAAAAGGGTGATGAAGTCACCACCAGCGCAGGTATTGTTGGCCGCATCACCAAGGTGGCCGATGGTTATGTCAGCCTGGAAATTGCGCCTGATACCGTCATCACCGTGCAAAAGCACACTGTGTCTACCCTGCTGCCCAAGGGCACTATCAAGGCGCTGTAATTCGCCAGACGCTTTATTCTCAACCTGCTAACCGGGGCTGCGGCCCCTCAACCGAATGACTGAAATGCGAGCTGCTTCATGAACCGCTATCCCATATGGAAATACCTCCTGGTACTGACGATTGTCGTGCTGGGCCTGCTGTATGCGGCGCCCAATCTGTTTGGCGAATCCCCTGCCGTGCAGATCACGACGACCAAGGCCAACCTCAAGGTCGACCAGGCATTGCTAGCCAGTACGGAAAGCATCCTGAAGCAGGAAAACATTCCGGTTGAAGCCTTGTTCCTTGACGCCACTGGCGTCAAGGCCAGGTTTGCCAATACCGATACCCAGCTCAAAGCCAAGGACGTGCTGCAAAGCCGTTTAGGTAAGGATTACGTCATTGCGCTCAACCTGCTCTCGCGCTCGCCTGAATGGTTGCGCAGCATAGGTGCACGCCCTATGTATCTGGGTCTGGATTTGCGTGGTGGTGTGCACTTCCTGCTGCAAGTGGACATGAAAGCGGCGCTGGACCAAGCCGCTGAACGTTATGTCGGCGATTTCCGCAGCGCCTTGCGCACTGGCCGTCTGAATTATCTGGGCGTGTCGCGTGATGGTCAGGCCGTCAATATCCGCTTCAAGGACAGCGAAAGCCTGCAAAAAGCGCAGAAAGCCCTGGAGCGTGAATACACCGACCTCACTTTCAAGGCGCAAGACCGTGGCGATGAGAAAATACTTTCCGCTGTCTTGAGCGAAGTGGCCAAGAAGCGTATTCAGGACTTTGCGCTCAAGCAAAATATCCAAACCCTGCATAACCGTATCAACGAACTTGGCGTGGCTGAACCTGTGATTCAGCAACAAGGTCTGGACCGCGTGGTAGTACAACTACCAGGCGTGCAAGATACCGCCAAGGCCAAGGAAATTCTCGGCCGTACCGCCACGCTGGAAATCCGCATGGTGGATGAAGACAAGAGCAATGCGGTTAACCTGGAAAACGCCGCCAAGGGCCAAGTGCCTTTCGGTACGGACTTCTTCACTGACCGTAATGGCATCCCCATGCTGGTGAAGAAAAACGTGGTGCTGACAGGTGATTACATCACTGACGCAGGCCCAGGCATGGACAATCAGAGTGGCGGCGCCGTGGTGCACGTTAATCTGGACAACCGTGGTGCACGTATCTTCAAGCAGGCTACGCGTGAAAACGTAGGCAAGCGCATGGCGATTCTGCTGATTGAAAAAGGTCAGGCCGAAGTGGTCACCGCCCCTGTGATCCGCGAAGAAATTGGTGGTGGTCGTGTGCAGATTTCCGGCATGGCCAACACCCGTGAAGCTACCGACATCTCGCTGCTGCTGCGCTCTGGTGCACTGGCAGCGCCTATGGAAATTATTGAAGAACGTACCGTAGGCCCAAGCATGGGTGAAGCCAATATCGAGCGTGGTATGCACTCCACCATGTGGGGCTTTGTCGCCATCTCTATCTTCATGATCATCTACTACATGCTGTTTGGTAGCGTGTCTGTGCTGTCACTGGGTATCAACCTGCTGCTGCTGGTAGCCCTGCTCTCGCTGTTGCAGGCCACGCTGACCCTGCCAGGCATTGCCGCGGTTGCGCTGACCCTCGGTATGGCGATTGATGCCAACGTGCTGATCAATGAACGTATCCGCGAAGAACTGCGCAATGGAAATACACCGCAGGCATCGATTCATGCCGGTTACGACCGCGCCTTCGATACCATTCTGGACGCCAACGTCACCACCATGATCGCCGGTATTGCCCTGTTTGCGCTGGGCACTGGCCCGGTCAAGGGCTTTGCCGTGGTACACGTACTGGGCATCCTGACTTCGATGTTCACCGCCGTCGTGGTTTCACGTTCCGTGGTCAATCTGATTTACGGCTACCGCCGCAAGATCAGCAAGCTGTCCATAGGCTAATCACGATCAACCGGAATAAATACTAGAGCACACCCAACATGGAATTCTTCAAGATAAAAAAAGATATACCGTTCATGAGCTATGGTCGTCTGACGACCACGATTTCGCTCGTGACCTTCCTGCTATCGGTATTCTTCCTCTATAGCAAAGGCCTGCACCTGGGCGTGGATTTCACTGGCGGCACCATGATGGAGGTCAGCTATCCGCAGGCCGCCAATCTGGATAGCATCCGTAAGTCTGTCGATGAAATCGGCCTCAAGGATGCCACGGTGCAAAACTTTGGCACCAGCCAGGACGTGCTGATCCGCTTGCCGATCAAGCCCGGCCTTTCCACCGCCCAACTCTCGGAAAACGTACTCAAGGCTTTGTCAGCCACTGACCCTGCGGTCAAGCTGCACCGCGTGGAATTTGTTGGCCCGCAGGTAGGTCAGGAGTTGTATGACAAGGGTGCTTTGGCGATGCTGTTTGTCTGTCTGGGCATTATGGCTTATCTGGCTATCCGCTTTGAATGGCGCTTTGCCGTGGCAGCGGTGATTGCCAATATGCACGACGTCATCATCATTCTGGGTTTCTTTGCCTTCTTCCAGTGGGAATTCAACCTTACGGTGCTGGCAGCGGTGCTGGCGGTGCTGGGTTACTCGGTGAACGAGTCTGTGGTGGTGTTTGACCGTGTGCGTGAAAACTTCCGCAAGATGCGCAAGGCCAGCGTGCCTGAGGTGATCAACAATGCGATTACCCGCACCATGTCACGTACCATCATCACCCACTTCTCTACCGAGCTGATGGTGCTTTCCATGCTGGTGTTTGGCGGCGAAGTGCTGCACAACTTTGCGCTGGCACTAACGATTGGTATTTTGTTCGGTATTTACTCTTCGGTACTGGTGGCCAGCCCGATTGCCATGTATCTGGGCGTATCGCGCGAAAACCTGATTGGTGGCGGCAGCCAGGAAAAGAAGACAGAAGTCGACGCACTGCCTTGACCGAATCGAGGCTGCGCCTTGACAAAGGCGGGCCTCGCCCCGAAACTAACGGCATCTTCTTCCCCGAAAATAACCGTTGGACATCCCCTTACTTTGGCAGCTGGGCACCCTAGCCCTGCTGCTTTTTGCTTCCGCGTTTTTCTCCATGGCCGAAACCAGCCTGTTGATGCTCAACAGGCACCGGCTACAAATCCTCGCCAAAGAAGGTCTGCGTAGCGCCAAGCTCGCCACACGCTTGCTCAATGAGCGTGAGCAGTTTCTCGGGGCCATTCTGCTGGGCAACACCCTGGCCAATGCCGCAGCCGCCACCCTGGCCGCCTTTATCAGCATCAAGTATTTCCAGCTGGGCGAGTTATTGATGCCTGTCGCCACGCTGATCATTACCTTTGCCATTCTGATTTTCAGCGAGATTACGCCCAAGGCCATTGCCGCACGCCACGCAGAGCCATTGGCACTGGCTTCCAGCTATGTGTTGCTGCCCATGGTGAAACTGGGATATCCCTTGATCTGGCTGGCCAATCTGTGTGCCAACAGCCTGCTCAAGCTCTTGGGCATGAAGGTGAGCTTTACCGAAGGCAGCCATACCACCAGCATAGAAGAGCTGCGCAGCATCTTCAGCGAAACCACCAGCCCGATTCCGACCAAGCATAGAGAGGTGTTACTCAACCTGCTGGATCTGGAGCAGACCACGGTGGATGACATCATGACGGTGCACACCCAGCTGGAAATTGTTGATTTTGAGGCAGAGCTGGAAGACATTTTGCAGCAGATCACCACCAGCCAGCATTCACGCCTACCTGTGCGCAAAGGCCCGAATGAAGAAATTATCGGCATGCTGCACATGCGCAAGGTGATCAGCGCCTTGCGCCATGAACCCTTGAGCCAGCGCTTGCTGATACAGCATATAGAACCACCCTATTTCATACCCTCCGGCACGCCGCTTTATACGCAAATGCAGGAGTTTCAGCAGTGCCAGCAAGGCATTGCCCTGGTGGTCGATGAATATGGCGAACTCAAGGGCCTGGTCACGCTGGAAGATATAATCAAGGCCATCATCGGTGACTTTGCCAAGGAAGCGCAGCCTGAAGATCAGGCCTATAAGCGCGAAGAAAAAGGCAGCTGGCTGGTTGATGCCAGCAATAGCCTGCGTGATATCAACAAGAAATTGGGCATTAGCCTGCCCGTGGATGGGCCTCGCACACTCAACGGTTTAATCGTCGAGCATTTTGAGGATATTCCGGACCCCGGCATAGGTTTGAAAATCGGCGATTTCAAACTTGAAATCGTAAAAACACAGGACCGCGCTGTAAAAACCGTCAGAATTCATCCGTAATATGATTAAAGCAGGCAAAAAACTTGCTTGTTTTTAGATGAAAATCTGATGAGATTCAATGTGAAGTACCGAATGCAGTAATAACCACAATCACTTCAGACTTGAAAATTTCTGCATTCGGCTCAAAATAGATTGCACGTATGGCTAGCATTAAACACCAGGACAGCACTGTCGAGAAAACAGGCAACGCAGGAACCAAGCCTCCCTCGATGTATAAAGTCATTCTTTTGAATGATGACTACACACCAATGGAGTTTGTCGTTGATGTGATGCAGCGCTTTTTCCAGAAAAATCGTGAACAAGCAACGCAAATCATGCTCCAAGTACATACCGAGGGCGCAGGCGTCTGTGGGGTTTATCCTCACGGCATTGCAGAAACCAAAGTAAATCAAGTCATTAGTTACGCCCATGAGCATCAGCACCCGCTGCAATGCACGATGGAAGAAGCCTGAAGAAAGCTGAGGAAGCTTAAATGATCGCGCAAGAACTCGAAGTGTCCCTACATATGGCATTCATGGATGCCAGGCAAAAGCGCCACGAACTTATCACCGTGGAGCATTTGCTGCTGGCCATGATTGATAACCCGACAGCGGCGGATGTTTTACGCTCATGCGGGGCAAATCTTGATAATCTGCGCGGCGAACTCAATGGCTATATTGAAGAACACACCCCTACCGTAGAAGGCAGTGAGGAAGTGGACACCCAGCCTACTCTGGGTTTCCAGCGCGTGATTCAACGCGCCATTCTGCATGTGCAGTCTTCGGGCAAGAAAGAAGTCACTGGCGCCAATGTGCTGGTTGCCATTTATGGCGAGAAGGATTCCCATGCGGTGTTCTTCCTGCATCAGCAAGGCATCACGCGCCTGGATGTTGTGAATTTCATTTCCCATGGCGTAGCCAAGGTGGCTGATGGTACTGCCAAGCGCAATGAAACCGAGCAGGAAGCCGAAACTGAGGCCTCCCCTGCCAGCGCGCTGGAAAGCTATACCCAGAACCTGAACCAACAAGTGCTGGCGGGCAAGATAGACCCGCTGATTGGCCGTGCGCAAGAACTGGAGCGCGTGGTACAAACCCTATGCCGTCGCCGCAAGAATAACCCCTTACTGGTGGGTGAAGCTGGCGTGGGCAAGACCGCGATAGCAGAAGGCCTGGCACGCCGCATTGTTGAGGGCAACGTGCCGGAAGTGCTGGAAAATGCCGTGATTTACTCACTGGACATGGGCGCTTTGCTGGCAGGCACCAAGTATCGTGGCGATTTCGAACAACGCCTCAAAGCCGTGATGAAGAAGCTGGCCGAGCAGCCAGATTCCATCTTGTTCATCGATGAAATTCACACACTGATAGGCGCAGGTGCGGCCAGCGGCGGTACTTTGGATGCTTCTAACCTACTCAAGCCTGCGCTTTCCAATGGCTCGCTCAAATGCATAGGGGCAACTACTTATCAGGAATTCCGTGGCATTTTCGAGAAAGACCATGCGCTTTCCCGTCGCTTCCAGAAGGTGGATGTGGTTGAGCCTAGTATTCCTGAAACCGTGGAGATACTCAAAGGCCTCAAGTCACGCTTTGAAAAGCATCATAGCGTTAAGTACACCGCCTCTGCCTTGAACACTGCGGCGGAATTGTCTGCCCGTTATATCAATGACAGGCATCTGCCAGACAAGGCGATTGATGTGATTGATGAAGCGGGTGCCGCCCAGCGCATTCTGCCTAAATCCAAGCAGAAGAAGGTGATAGGCATCAAGGAAATTGAAGACATCATCGCAAAGGTGGCGCGCATTCCGCCCAAGAATATTTCCAGCGATGACCGCAATGCGCTCAAGACGCTGGATAGAGACCTCAAGGCCACGGTATTTGGTCAGGATAAGGCCATTGATGTACTCGCTGGCGCCATCAAGATGGCACGTAGCGGCCTGGGCAGCACCAACAAGCCTATAGGCTCCTTCCTGTTCTCCGGCCCTACGGGCGTCGGTAAGACTGAAGTGGCCCGCCAGCTGGCATACACCCTGGGTGTGGAGCTGATTCGCTTTGATATGTCTGAATATATGGAGCGTCATGCGGTTTCACGCCTGATAGGCGCGCCTCCAGGCTATGTAGGCTTTGAACAGGGTGGCCTGCTGACTGAAGCCATCACCAAGACACCGTATTGCGTATTGCTGCTGGATGAAATTGAGAAGGCACATCCGGATATCTTCAATATCCTGTTGCAGGTGATGGATCATGGCACGCTGACCGATAACAACGGGCGCAAGGCGGACTTCCGCAATGTCACCATTATCATGACCACCAACGCAGGCGCTGAAGCCATCAGCAAGAGCACCATAGGCTTTACGCTCAACAGTAACTCCGGTGATGAAATGGCGGATATCAAGCGCCTGTTCAGCCCAGAGTTCCGTAACCGTCTGGATGCTACCGTGTCGTTCGCACCCTTGTCGCAAGAGATCATCATGCGCGTGGTGGACAAGTTCCTCATGCAGCTTGAAGACCAATTGCATGAGAAGAAGGTGGAAGCCACCTTCAGCGATGCGCTCAAGGCTTACCTGGGCAAGAAGGGCTTTGACCCACTCATGGGTGCACGCCCTATGTCACGCCTGATTCAAGACACCATACGCCGTGCATTGGCTGATGAGCTGCTGTTTGGCAAGCTGGCCAATGGTGGTCACGTGCAAGTGGATATTGATGAGGAAGACAAGATCAAGCTGAGCTTTGATAGCTTGAGCAAGGACAAGGCACAAGACAAACCTGCACTGGAAGCTGATCTCGCAGGCTGATGTTCTAACTGAGCCTTACAAAAACGCCGCTAATGCGGCGTTTTTTATTGGGTGCAAACCAGTTTTAAACAGCTTAGCCGTTCAGTCCCACCTCTTTCAATCCACGCACAGCGGATACTTCTGCATGATGGCGGCAAAGCGCGCGCTGTCCAACCAGCCTTGCAGCCAGGATTTCAGCTTGGGATACGCCGCCTGAGCAAACCAGGCAGCGTCTACCATGGAGAATTGGCGGATAAACGGAAAGATGGCGACATCGGCATAGCTGACCTGATCTGACAGCAGATAATCATGGTCTTGCAGCGCTTGCTCCAGTGTCTGCAAGAACTGCTCACCCGCTTGCCGATACACTGCGGGCGGCTGCTCGGGAAAGCGAATAGCGTATTTGTATTGATCGAGCGCACGCTTGAATTCCCCATCGTTACGCGCCACCAAATCCGCCGCCGCTGCGCTGAACTGAGCGTCAGCAGCCCAGCCTTCAGGGTCATGCTGCGCTAAGGCCCAGTGCATGATGTCCAGGCTTTGCTCTATCACCGTGCCATTAGGCAGCACCAGCACAGGTACCGTGCCCTTGGGTGAGACCTGCAACATATGCGCGGGCTTGGCCTTGAGAGATATCTCACGGGTATCCACGGCAATGCCTGCGACATGCAGGGCCATACGCGCGCGCATGGCATACGGGCAACGCCTGTAGGAATAAAGAATGGGCAAGGCGCTCAAAGCGTTTAGCCCAGCTTGTGACAGACCTCGCTGACCAGCACTGGCCCGCGATACACCAGGCCGCTGTAGATCTGCACCAGACTGGCACCTGCGGCGATTTTGGCAGCGGCATCATCTGCCCCCAGAATGCCACCCACCCCTATGATGGGCAAAGCGCCTTGCAAATGCTCAGACAAGGCCTTGATGACGGCTGTAGAGCGATCACGCACTGGCGCACCGGATAAGCCCCCAGTTTCTTCTGCATGGGGCAACCCTTGCACCAAATCGCGTGCCAGAGTGGTGTTGGTGGCAATCACGCCATCAAAGCGGTATTCCATCAACAGGCTGGCGATATCGGCAATCTGCGCCGCATCCAGGTCAGGGGCAATCTTCAACGCGATGGGCACGTAACGGCCATGCTGATCGGCCAGCACTTGCTGCTCGGCCTTGAGCGTGCGCAACAGTTCGGCCAAGGCATCCTTTTCCTGCAATGCACGCAGGTTTTTGGTATTGGGTGAGGAGATATTGACCGTCACATAGCTGGCGTGGGCGTACACCTTGCGCAGGCAGTGCAGATAATCATCCACGGCCCGTTCATTGGGGGTATCAAAGTTTTTGCCTATATTGATACCCAATATGCCCTGATACTTGGCAGCGGCCACATTGCGCAACAGCGCATCAACCCCGAGGTTGTTAAAGCCAAAGCGGTTGATGATGCCTTCAGCCTCAGGCAGACGGAACATGCGCGGTTTGGGATTACCCGGCTGGGCACGCGGGGTGATGGTGCCTATCTCGATAAAACCAAAGCCCAGCATGGACAAGGCATCAATATAAGCCCCATTTTTATCCAGGCCAGCGGCCAATCCAACCGGATTGGGAAACTCCAGGCCCATGACCTTGCGCGGCTGGCATTTTGGTGGTCGTGGGTAAAGATTGAGCAGGCCTGAGCGCTCCAGGCGCTTGAGGTTTTTGAGAGTGAAATCGTGGGCACGTTCAGCATTGAGCTTGAACAACCAGGGTTTGGCGATGGAATAGAGCATAGGCCAGATTTTACCGGAAAAGCGGGCCTATGCTCGGGCTATCTCAGATGTACATGCAGAACCTTATCCTGCTCAGGCGGGCACATCATGCTGCAATGGCATGCCGCACAAACACGCTGGCGGCCCAGACAAAGCCGGCTGTGGTCACAATAAAACTCAGGGCGGTATAAACCTTGACCCACATCACCTGCCAGAAATCCGGCTTGAAAGCCGCAATCACAAACACGCCTGGGTTAGTGAAGCCGCCTATGGCGATCAGCCAACAGGCAGTTACCGGAATCTCCACCCCTGCCGATTTTGCAGCGGCGTAAATCCCCAGACAGTAGAGTGACATCAAGACAAAATCGATATGCGCCTTGATCAGCACGCCGTAATCCTTTACCAAACCACCATCCACCCCTGCCACTACAAACCAGCGGGCAAAGGTGCCTAGCCACGCCATGCTCAGTACTGCAATGATCATGCCGCCCGCTGCTGCTAATAGTATCTCCATACCATCCTCCATATATTATCGTCACGCCTGTATCGGCACGGACATAATATACCGACTTGTATATAGCATCAACAATCAGAATCATCCTTTAGCTTTTGCACGATTTGCGCGCAAAGCTGAGCGTCCACCTTGTGCCAGATTTTGCCGTCAGGCAGCAGGCGTACATTGGGTCCCTGCTGGCAGTAGAGCAGACAATTGATTGATTCAACTTCACATAGCAATTCCAATCGTTCTACTTCCGCGCGCAGATGATGCAAAATCTCCTGGCTACCTTTAGCGCCACAACTGGCGCTGGGGCCACCCCTATGCATGACACATACTTGTAATTTTTTCATCCCAACAATATACACAACGGTATATAAAATAACCATCACTGCCACTATCCTTGCTATTACTCGCAGGCAGCAAAAAGGCTCCCTGAGGAGCCTTTTTGCGGGTAGTGCTTGCTTGCTTAAGGCATCAGCACTCGATCACAATTACCTGCTCTGAGAGCCTGACCATGCGCTCTACCGAGGTAACCCAGACGATGCCATCGCCCACCTGCCCGGTGTGGCCTACTTCAACCAGCACCTGCAACACGCCTTCCACCAGTTCATCCGGGCAGACCATTTCAACCCGCACCTTGGGGCTGTAATCAGTGAGCTCTTCGCGTATGCCCTGGGTAGGGCGCGCCACGTGGTGGCCGCAGCCATCCACCTTGCTCACTGTCATGCCCGGGAAGCCCTTGATGTTACGTAGTGCAGAACGAATCTTGGGCAAACGCTGCGGGGGTATAACGGCTTTGATTTCTTTCATGTTCAGTCCCTTTATCAGGCCTCAATACGTTTTTCTTCAAATTTGCGATACAGGGTAGGCACCACCACCAGCGTCAGCAAGGTGGAGGTAATCAGGCCGCCAATCACCACGATAGCCAATGGCCGCTGAATTTCCGAACCTGGGCCAGTGGCAAACAGGAAGGGCACCAGCGCCAGCATGGCCACAGTGGCCGTCATCATGACCGGGCGGAAACGCTGGGTACAACCCTTGATGATGGCGTCCTGCTGGCTCATGCCTTCATCGCGCAGGCTGCGGATATACGACACCAGCACCACGCCATTCAGCACCGCTATCCCCCACAGGGCGATAAAGCCCACCGAGGCTGGCACTGAGAGATATTCCCCAGTGAGGAACAGGGCAATAATCCCGCCTATGGAGGCGAATGGCAGCACCATGATAATCATGGTGGCATAACGTACCGAGTTAAACAGCAGGAACAGCAGGAAGAAGATCGCCCCCACCGTAACCGGGATGATCACCATCAAGTGGCCCATGGCTCGCTCCATGTTCTGGAACTGGCCACCGAACTCTAGGTAATAACCTTCTGGCAGCTTGAGCTGCTTGCCCAAGACCTGCTGCAATTCGGCCACAAAACCACCCAAGTCTCTATCCTTGACGTTGATACCGACCACCACACGGCGCTTGGCCAGCTCACGGCTGATCTGCGCCGGGCCATCCTTCACTTCTATGGTTGCCAAATCACGTAATGCCACTCTGGAACCATTGGGCGAAGTAATCAGAATATTGCTGATAGCGTCGATATTGCCGCGGAAGTTCTCGGGGTAACGTACCGCTGCACTGAAGCGACGCTGGCCTTCGTAGATTTCGGTGGCAATCTTGCCGCCTATCGCCGTTTCAATCACGTCATGCACATCGGCGGCATTGATGCCGTGACGCGCAATCGCATGTCTGTCGACGGTGATATTGAGGTATTGCTGGCCCGAGACCTTTTCTACCTTGATTTCAGTCGCCCCTGGCACGCCACCGGCGATACGCGAAATTTCATCGGCCTTGGCCTTGAGCAGGCCCATATCCTCACCGAAGATCTTCACCGCCACGTCAGCACGCACGCCAGTCAGCAACTCATCCACGCGGTCAGAGATAGGCTGCGCCATGACGATCTGCACTCCAGGTAGGGACTGCTCCAGCACTACACGCATTTTTTCTGCGATATCGTCCTGTGTCCAGCCTTCAGGCCATTCATCACGCGGCTTGAGGCTGATGATAGGGGTAGATTCATTCTGCGCCTGCGGGTCGGCCGGGCTTTCGCCACGCCCTACGCCGGAAACCGCCGATTTCACGCCAGGCACTTCTTTCATGATCATGCGCATGGCGTCGTTTTCCATCTTGATCGATTCCTCGAGCGAGATGTTGGGCACACGGTTGATACCCGGCACGATAGAGCCTTCCTTCATTTCTGGAATAAAGGAAGTACCAAGGAAGGGCACCAGCAGGATAGTGCCTATAAAGACTGCAGTCGCTGCAAGAATCGTGGTTTTGTCATGATTCAACGCCCAGTCCAGCATGCGCAGGTAAGGACGCTTGATGGCCTGGATAAAGCGCGTATCTTCGCCACTGCCGCCCTTGAGGATGTAGGAGCACAGCACAGGCGACAATGTCAGCGAAATCACCAGCGAGATAAACAGTGCAATGGCTATGGTCATGGCCAGCGGTGCAAACATCTTGCCTTCCATGCCTTGCAGCGTCATCAATGGCAGGAACACCAGGATGATCACACCTACACCAAACAGCACGGGCGTACCCACTTCGGCTGCGGCCTCCAGCACCACGCGTATCTTGCTTTCGCCTGGTCTATGGCCCAGATGGTGGAAGGCATTCTCCACCACCACCACAGAGCCATCGACCATCAGGCCTATCGCAATCGCCAAGCCACCCAGCGACATCAGGTTGGCCGAGATGCCGTAGTAGTTCATCGCCATAAAGGTGATCAAGGGCGTGAGGATCAGCGTTGAAACCACAATCAGGCTGGAGCGCACATCCCCCAGGAACAGGAACAGGATAATGACGACAAGGATAATGCCCTCGATCAGCACCTTGGTCACGGTATGCAGCGCCGCATCCACCAGCTCACTACGGTCATAGTAAGGCACAATCTGCAAACCACCGGGCAGCATGCCTTGCTCGTTGATTTCCTTGACCCTGGCCTTGACCCGGCTCACCACTTCCTTGGCGTTACCGCCACGCATCATGATGACGATGCCGCCCACGGATTCGGTATAGCCGTTTTTGACCACGGCACCCACGCGCACTTCATGGCCTAGTTGCACCTCGGCCACATCGCGCATATACACGGGCACCCCGCTTTGCTCTTTCAGCACGATATTGCGGATGTCATCCAGATCCTGGATCAAGCCCACGCCACGGATCAGATATTGCTCGGCATAGTGCGGCAGCACGCCACCCCCACTATTGGCATTATTACGTGCCAGTGCCATATAGATATCATGCAGCTTGAGGCCGTAATGGCTCATGCGGTCAGGGTTGACCAAGGCCTGGTACTGCTTGACGTAGCCACCCTGGGAATTGATTTCAGCAATACCGGGAATGCCACGCAACAGCGGGCGTACCAGCCAATCCTGCACCGAACGGCGCTCGGTCAGCTCTTCACGCGATAACTCTTTTTCGCCATCGCTAGGTTTTTCTAGCGTGAATTGGTAAACCTCACCCAAGCCCGTAGCCACGGGGCCGAGGATGGGCGTCACGCCTTCCGGCATGCGCTCCATGACTTCCATCAGACGCTCCATCACCAACTGGCGCGCAAAATAGACATCGGTTTTATCGGTAAACACCAGGGTGATCAGCGATAAGCCATTGCGGTTGAGCGAGCGCATTTCTTCCAGGCCAGGCAAGCCTGTCATGGCAATTTCCAGCGGTACGGCAATAAAACGCTCAACTTCTTCAGGCGAGCGGCCTGTCGCCTGGGTGGCGATCAAGACCTGTACATTGGTCACATCGGGGAAAGCATCCACCGATAGTTTCTTGAGGGCAAATACCCCCGCCCCCATCAAGGCCAGCGCCAGCACTACCACTATCAGGCGCTGCTTGAGGGCAGCTCTAATCAGGGATTCAATCATGCTTATTCCAGTTCCTTGCGCTTGCGCTCATTGTTCACGTGGAAGGCGCCTTCAGCGATGACTTTCTCACCCTGCTCCAGCCCTTCGGTCACGGACACCATTTCCTGGTACTTGCTACCCAGCTCGACTTCACGCATACGGAATTTGTTGGGGGCAATCTCGACAAAGACGTGGTCTTTGTCGTTCTCACGCACCACGGCGCGCAGAGGCACGGCCACTTGCTTCACGGCCTTGGATTGCACCAGCATGGAAACCAGCATATCGGGCTTGATGGCTTCATCGCTGTTATCCAGATCAGTGCGCACAGTCACAGTGCGCGTCAGCGGATTCACCACATCCGCCACAAAGATCAGCTTGCCCGTGAATTTACGGTTGCCAAGGGCGGGAATTTCAATATCCACATCCTCACCCTCCTGCACCAGCTCAGCTTGTTGCTCAGGCACTTCGGCCACAGCCCAGACGCGGGAAAGATCAGCGACGATGAACAATTCTTCAGCAGGCTGCACCACCTGACCGAGATTGACCTTGCGACTGATCACTGTGCCTGCCAAGCGAGCATCTACATTGCTGTAAGAGCGCATCTGGCCGGAATTGGCGATCTGGGCGATGGATTTATCCGACATGCCCAGCACATGCAATTGCTCCTTGGCGGTGTAGAGATCAGCCTTGGCAGCGCTAAGCTCGGCTTCGCGTCGTTGCAGCTCGGCTGCGCCTATCACATCCGCCTCAAACAACTGGCGGGCACGTTCCACAGCCTTGGTCTGCAAGGCAATTTGCTGAGAGGCCTTGATATAGAGCAATTGGTTTTGCGCCAGCTCGGTGCTATTAAGCGTGGCCAGCACCTGACCTTGCTTGACGTCTTGACCAAGAATGACGTTGATATCGGTGATACGGCCAGTGACTGAAGCGCCTATACGCGCTACGCGCTGCTCATCCACTTGTATGCTGCCGGGCACACGCAAGATATCGCGTATCTCGGCTTCACCAACGGCCGCTATCTTGACCTGGTTTTGCAGCACAGGGGTCAGCTCAACCACATTGGGGTCTTGCGGCTCTTTTTCAGCAGCCGCATTTTCTTCTTGTGCTGGTTTACATGCGCTCAGCAACAGGGCCAGCAGCAGGCCAGGCAATACGATACGCATAGATCTGGCTGCAGGGGAAAGGGTGTTCAGGGAATTCAGAAACATTACGGCTTAACCTCCAAAAGTTCGGTACCGAGCAGACGCTCAATTTCCAGCATGCTGCTGACATAATCGAATCGGGCGGCAAGATAATCCTTGCGCACAGCCCGGAAAGTACGCTGGGCATCCATGTATTCCAGAATGCCGCGTTCGCCAAAGCGGTAGGCGGCTTCGGCCACCTTGAGTACAGATTCAGCCTGGCTCAGCAGGCCGTTCTCGAATGCAGCCAATTGCTGCTGGGCAATGGTGTAACGCTGATAGGCGGCTTCCATGTCTCGGCGCAAACCCAGTTCACGGTCACTCAAAATCGCCTGGCTTTGGCGCACATCAGCAGCCGCAGCAGCGATAGGCCCCTGGCGCTGATCCCACAATGGCAGGGGGATGGCCAAGCCAAAACGCATCTGTGTCAAATCCGGGTCTTGCTCCACGCTGGCCTTGAGGGTAACGCCAGGGTTACGCAAGCGCTGCTCAAGCTTGAGCTTGGCATCTGCGGTCTCGGTATTGGCACGCACTTGCGATAGCTGTGGACTTTGCGTGACCTGATCACGCAGGCTGTCCAGGGTAGGCAAGCTATAACCCATGGGCAATTGCCCTTCTATGTCATATTCCACTGGCACGCTGGAGCCCAGCAGGCCACGCAAATATGCCTTGCCTTCGGTGATACGCACCAGCGCTGCCTGATAGTCGCGCTCAGCGGCCAGGGCCTCGGTATCTGCCTTGATCAATTCATACTTGGGGGATTCGCCGACTTCCACGCGCAGTTTTACGCGCTCACGGATTTGCTGTAGCAAATTACGATCACCTTCCACCAGCTTGAGTACCGACTGGCGCTGCAACACATCATAAAACGCATATTTGACGCGGAAGCGCAGCTCTATACGCATCAACTCGGCACCAGCCTCGGCGGATTTGCTGCCGAATTCCGCTACCGCAATCTTGGCATTACGCACACCGGGGAAATCCAGTGGCTGCGATAGACCGACGTTCCAGTTGCGGTCACCGCCCTGCCCACCTGGGGTGCGATATCGGCTGGGGCCCATGACGGCCTCAACCTGGGGGTTGGCATAAGTGCCTGCGGTGGTGACGGCGGCTTCGGCCGCGTCTTTTTGCGCATTGGCAATGCCAACTACCGGGTTGTTCTGCAATGCAGTATCGATGACATCTGGCAAGGTGTAAGCGGCCAGTGCCGGCTGGGTAAAGCAGCATGCCAGCATGAGCGGCAGGCTGCGCACAAAATTGGCACGCAATCCTGACTGTCGCGCCAGCAACGCACTATAAAGGCGCATTCCTGATTCTCTGTATATATTCATTTCACTATCAAACACGAGTTGCAAAAACTGGTTGATGAACTGCGTCACAAGCGTAGCAGCGAGGACGCAAAAGACTGCCGCATATTGCCGCCAGCAAGCACTTGGCATGTACATGGCATGCAATGGCCAGGCTAGCGTTGCTATCAGGTGTCAGACTTAAAAATCAAGTCACTAAGATCAAGTAACTAAGATCGAGTCGCCAAGATAGCCATAGCAAGTGACGGGCCAAGCCAGATAACTGGCGGGGTATAGCACTGGCAGTCGCATTGCCTGGAGTGCGCCATGGTTTCCACAGCTGACAGCCTCCAGGACGGATTGCGGGCGCAATCAGGCTATTGGAGGACGGTGCAGAAGGGAAATATCAGGTTGGCGATAGGAATCGGCCAGGAGGGCGACTTTGATATCGAAGAAGAAATCGGGTTTGATCAAGGGCATGTGCAAGGCCAAGATGGGCTCGCAAGCATCTCTATCATTATCCATCTCCAGGTGCTGGACATGGGAAAACTCGGGGGCGTCGAATTCCATGGCATAGGCTTGCTCGGCTTGCTGCGCAAACAAACACAAACACACGATGACGCTGAGTAGCGCAAATAAGCGCTTCGCAAAAGACATGCGGCGATTATAACCACAAACCTTAACGCTGAGAAACAGCTTTACACTCTCTTGCAAGCGGCTTACGGCTGTCATCCGCGACGCCAGGTAGTGCCTGCGGGGGTGTCTTCGAGAATGATGTCTTGTGCTGTTAACAGCGCCCGCAGACGATCTGCTTCGGCATAATTCTTGGCTTGCTTGGCCGCCAGGCGCTGGTCTATCAGGCTACGGATATCTTCTGCTGACAAGCCATCACTACCGCTATCGTCCTTGCCTTGCAGGAACTCTTCAGCATCGCGTTGCAACAAGCCCAGCATGCCAGCTAAGGTCTTGAGCAAGCCCGCAAGCTGTGCTGAACCGCTACGATTGACCTCTGTTGCCAGTTCAAACAACACGGCACAGGCTTCAGGTGTATTGAAGTCATCATTCATGGCCTGCTGGAAACGCGCAGCATGCGCTTGCTGCCAATCCAGTTCAGCTACCTCGGCTTCCACACCACGCAAAGCGGTGTATAAACGGGTCAAGGCCTGCTTGGCATCATTAAGGTGATGATCGGAATAATTCAGCGGGCTGCGATATTGCGCACGCAGGATAAAGAAGCGCACCACTTCCGCATCATATTGCTCTAATACCTGACGGATAGTGAAGAAGTTGCCCAAGGACTTGGACATTTTTTCATCATCCACACGGATAAAGCCATTGTGCATCCAGTAATTCACAAAGGTGCAGCCATGCGCACCTTCACTTTGGGCAATCTCGTTCTCATGATGCGGGAATTGCAAGTCCTGGCCGCCGCCATGAATATCAAAATGCTTGCCCAACTGCTTCTCGCCCATGGCGGAGCATTCGATATGCCAGCCTGGACGGCCTGGGCCCCAGGGAGAATCCCAGCTGGGTTCATTGGGCTTGGCTGATTTCCACAGCACAAAATCCAAGGGGTCGCGCTTGTGTTGGTCTATATCCACACGCTCACCCGCGCGCAGATCTTCCAGTGATTTACCTGAGAGTTTGCCATAGCTGGCAAAGCTGGAAACTGAGTAGTACACATCGCCATTATCAGCCGCATAAGCATGCTGATTGTTGATCAGGGCGGTGATCATATTGATCATCTCGGCAATATAGTCGGTAGCACGCGGCTCTATATCGGGACGCATCACACCCAAACGGGCGGAATCCTCGTCCATGGCGGTGATAAACCTATTGGTCAGGGCCGTGATGGTTTCGCCGTTTTCATTGGCGCGAGCTATAATCTTGTCATCAATATCGGTGATGTTGCGCACATAGGTGACCGCATAACCACTCTGGCGCAACCAGCGATTGACCATGTCGAATACCACCATGACGCGTGCATGTCCGAGATGGCAATAGTCATATACCGTCATGCCACACACATACATGCTGACCTTGCCAGCGACGATAGGGGTAAATTGCTGCTTTTCGCGCGCAATAGAGTTGTAGATTTTCAGCATGATCGGTTATAAATGAAAGAAATGAAATTTTCCAGCCGTAAATGCAGGATTACAGGGCCAAATCAGATTAAAGACGCTTGCTGGCAATGAAATTGCACACATTTATTGTCAATTAATATGGCGACATGCAATCCGCAACACCAAATAAGCAAATTTGAATATAATTCTCTCGCTGAATAACAGCAATATGCACAGAATGGACGACTGAAAAATTGCGACCGAATTATAACACAGCCCCTATTTACGCCATGCTTCCCCATATTGTGGCGCTGGTTTTCTTGCTGCTTGCGGGACTTAGTCAGGCTGCAGAACTCGATGACATCAACTTACTGGCTGATCAAGGCAAAACCACACAAGCGCTAGAACGCCTGAACAGCTATCTGCAAAGCCAGCCCAAGGATGCCAAAGCCCTGTTCCTCAAGGGTGTGTTGCTGGCTGAAACCGAAAAACGCGATGAGGCGATCAAGGTCTTTACCGACCTCACGGAAAAATACCCTCACCTGCCCGCCCCCTACAATAATCTGGCCGTGCTGTACGCTTATCAAGGCAACTACGACAAGGCCAAAAGCGCACTTGAAGCGGCTATACGTACCCACCCCAGCTATGCCACCGCCCATGAAAACCTGGGTGATATCTACGCCCGTATGGCCTCTGAAGCCTATGGCCGGGCTTTGCAGCTGGATAACAGCAATGCCCGCGCCAAAAGCAAGCTGGCGTTGATCAAGGATTTACTGCCTGCTCCCGGCCAAGCACTGAACAATCCGGCCACGCTGGCGTCTACCACCACACCCGTTGCCCCAGCAGCTAGCAAGGCCGAATCACGCCCTGCCAGCAAACCTGTAGAAAGCAACAAACCACAAGAAGCCAGCAAGAGCGCGGACTTAAGTAAACCCAGCGAAGCCAAACCAGCAGAAACTGCGACTGCCAAGCTGGCAGAGGCTACGCCTGCTAGCAAAGACATCGCCAAGGACTCAGCCAAGCCCAAGGCGAGTGAAGCCGCTGCGCCTTCCGCCAGCGAACAAGCTGTACGCGATGCTGTCAGCCACTGGTCACAAGCCTGGGCCAGCCAGAATGTGGAACAATACCTAGCCAGCTATGCCAAGGATTTCAAGACACCGGGTGGCGAAAGCCGCAGCAACTGGGAAAGCACCAGACGTGATCGCGTGAGCAAGCCTGCGCGCATAGAAGTGACCCTGAGCAACGTGCAGGTGCAGCTTGAGAACGAGCACCAAGCCAAAGTACGCTTCACGCAGTTTTACCATGCAGGCAGCTTGTCGCAACGTACCAGCAAGCAATTGATCATGGTGCAGCATCAGGGACGCTGGTTGATCCAGCAAGAATTAGCTAACCGCTAGCATTAATCGTTGAAATTACCAGTTAGAACTATCCGCTACACCGCATGCGCAAACCTGTTTTCAAATTTCTAGCTACAGCCCTGCTATGCAGCTGCCTGCTACCCTGGAACGCCACCGCCGAGAAACCCGGCATTATGTCGGCCAGCCTGCCCGCTTTCAGCGCTAATCAGGCTGAACGCCTGCTGGTGCAAGGCTTGCTCGAAATCAATGATGGCAAATTGCGTGATGCGCTCAACACCATAGATCAATTACTGGCCGCCGTACCTAATTTCCGCCTGGCGCATCTGGTACGTGGTGATTTATTGATGGCATTTGCCCAGCAATCACCGATTCAGGACGATAAAAGCCGTGCCGCGCGCGCTGATTTTCAGGATGAAGCCAGGGTAAGAATAGAGCGCCACCTGGAGCAATTGCACGAAGACCGTATCCCTGACGTGCTGTGGCGCATGGCCCCAGACCAGCGTTACGCCGTGGTGGTAGATACCGCTAAATCCAGACTGTACGTTTACCAAAATCGCGACAATCTGCCACATTATTTGGTGGACTATTACATCACCATGGGCAAGAACGGCAGCGACAAATTCTCTGAAGGTGACAAACGCACACCCTTGGGCGTGTATGTGGCCGGGCAGAAGCTAGAGCGCAAGCTGCCGGATTTCTATGGCGAGGCCGCCTACCCCTTGAGCTACCCGAATGCCCTGGATAGAAAACAAGGCAAGAAGGGCCATGGCATATGGTTACACGGCACCCCCAGCGATATGTACAGCCGCCCACCCAAGGCCAGCGATGGTTGTGTGGTGATCGCCAACCCTGACCTCAAGTCTTTGGCCGGGGTGTTACAAGGCGGCACTACCCCCTTTATTATCAGTAACAACCTGACTTGGATCACGACCAAGGAAGCCCAGCAACGCAATCAGGCATTGCAAGCAGCGCTGGAGCAATGGCGCCAGGATTGGGAAAAGCAGGATACCGAGCATTATCTGGCGCATTATGCCGACGACTTTTTCAGCACTGATAGTGACTTGTCTCGATGGAGTCAGGACAAGCGCCGCATTCAGGCAAGCAAGCCAAATGTGAAAATCAGCCTATCCAATATCAGCATGTTCCGTTATCCTAGTAGCCCTGCGCCCATGGTGCAGGTCAGCTTCGACCAGGATTACAAAAGTGACGTGCTTGCAAGTCGCATGAAAAAACAGCAGTACTGGGTTTGGGACAATCGACGCTGGAAAATCATGTACGAAGGTCCCGCCTAAACCGTCTTTTTGGAGGATCCTCTCAATGCGCACCATGCTACGCGCCCTTAGCCTACCCCTGTTGCTGCTCGCCATGCTTGCAAGCCCAATCAGCCAGGCCGCAGACCTCAACCCGCCACAGTTGGAAATTCGCACCAACCACGGCAACATTATTATCGAGCTGTACCCGGACAAAGCCCCCAAAACCGTCGCCAACTTCATTCAGTATGTGACCAGCGACTATTACACCGGCACCACCTTCCATCGCACTGTAGATAGATTCATGGTGCAAGGCGGTGGCCTGACTGCGGATATGCGTGAAAAATCCACATTCTCGCCTATCGAAAATGAATCCAACAACGGCCTGAAGAACGAGTATGGCTCTATTGCCATGGCACGCGCTTTTGCCCCCAACTCGGCCACTTCACAGTTCTTTATCAATCTGGCCGATAACAAATTCCTCAACTTCCACAAGCCTGAGGCTGCCTATATTGGCTACTGTGTATTCGGCAAGGTGATCAAGGGTATTGACGTAGTTGAGCGCATAGGCAAAAGCCCTACCAAGGTAGTAGGCGCTCACCTTAACGTGCCGATTGAGCCAGTGGTGATTGAGCAAGTGGCCTTGCTAGACCAGCCGCTGAATATCGCCGAGCGCCTGGATTATAAAAAGAGCAACAAGCTCGCACAGACTGAAGACACACCAAAAAGCAAAGGAAAGAAATGATTAAACTTCATACCAATTTCGGCGAAATCACCATTGAACTGGACGCTGAAAAAGCCCCTATCACGGCGGCTAACTTTGAGCAGTATGTTAAAGACGGTTTTTACGACAACACCATTTTCCACCGCGTGATTGATGGTTTCATGATTCAAGGCGGCGGCTTCACTGCAGATATGCAGCAAAAGCCAACCAATGCTGCTATCAAGAACGAAGCTAACAACGGCCTGCAAAACAAGACTTACACGCTAGCCATGGCGCGTACCCCAGCGCCTGATTCTGCCAGCAGCCAGTTCTTTATCAACGTTGCTGACAATGATTTTCTCAACTTCACCGCACCTACCTCACAAGGTTGGGGCTATGCTGTATTTGGCAAAGTGACTGCAGGTACTGAAGTTGTAGACCAGATCCGCAAGGTCAAGACTGGCAGCAAGAATGGTCACCAAGATGTGCCAAACGAGCCTGTCATCATCGAACGCGCTGAAATCGTCTAAGCGTTGATGGAGTCCGCAGGTCAGAAATCCCCGGCGCACAGCCTGTTCATTTCTGACCTGCATCTTTGCAGTAGCCGCCCCGCCATTACCAGCCAGTTCCTGGCCTTCCTACACACCATCGCGCCACAGGCCGAAGCGCTCTATATTCTGGGTGACTTCTTCGAATATTGGGCAGGCGATGATGATTTAGCTCAGCACGCCACTATTATCGCAGCCCTGCGCCAGCTTGCAGACCAAGGTACGCGCATCTATTTCATGCACGGCAATCGCGATTTTCTCATAGGGAAAGATTTTGCCGCTGCCGCTGGCCTGCAATTGCTGCCAGACCCTAGCCTGCTCTCGCTATACGGCCGCCAGGTACTGCTCAGCCATGGCGATGCACTTTGCACCGACGATGTGGCCTATCAGGCCTTCCGCCAGCAAGTACGTTCTAGCGCCTGGCAACAGCAGTTTCTGCAGCAGGATTTAAGCGTGCGCAAGGCGCAGATAGAAGCTTTGCGGCAGCGTAGCGAGCAGGAAAAATCCACCAAACAGCAGACCATCATGGATGTAAATGCTGAGGCCGTGGCACAGTTGCTGCGCGATTATGACTACCCAGAGTTACTCATACACGGCCACACCCACAGGCCAGATAGTCATCAGCTACAAGTGGATGGCCATGACAGCGTACGCTGGGTATTGGGTGACTGGTATGAACAAGGTAGCTGCCTGCGCATGGACGCGCAAGGGCTCAGCAATATTGCGCTGCCTTAGCTTGGCACATAGCCTGGTATTTTAGCCTCATCCACCTGATCCATCTGATCCGGCAACAAGTAGCGTTGCGCATACTCCAGATAGACTTTCTCGCGAATAAAGATATCAAAAAGATCAGGGTCTATATGCTGATCCAGCTTCATCTGCCCCAGAATCTCCAGAGACTCGGATAAGGTTTTCGCTTTTTTATACGGCCTATCGCCGGAAGTCAGTGCCTCAAAAATGTCGGCGATGCACATCAAACGTGCCGGGATGGAAATCTGCTCACGCGTCAATCCTCGCGGATAACCCTTGCCATCCATACGCTCATGATGACTGCCTGCGTATTCAGGCACGCGTTGCAAACCCTTGGGGTAAGGCAGCGCTTCCAGCATATCGATGGTCATGACAATGTGATGGTTAATCACTTGGCGCTCTTCTGCGTTCAAGGTGCCAGATTCTATAAGCAGGTTATACACCTCATCCTCGGTCAGGAAGGGGAAGGGCTGCCCTTGCGCATCCTCCAATACATGATTGGCAATCTGCCTCACCCTGGCCTGATCTTCGACAGGCATCAGTTCGCAACCCTTGTTGACCTCTTGCAGAAAGGCAAAGTCTTCATCCAAAATCTTCACCCATTGTTCATGCGCCAACTGCAAGGCCGTGGCTTCTGCCGCCTTGCCAGCCTGTAGCAGTTGCAACTGTTGCCGCAGCATACGGCATTCACCTTGCTTCTTGAGCAAGGCAAAGCGCTGGGCTATCAGCGCAATGCGGTCATAAATCACCGACAGTTTGGTGGCCTTGTCCATCAATGATTCAGGCGTGGTGATCTTGCCGCAATCATGCAACCAGGCGGCGATGCGCAGCTCATCCATCTCGCTCGCATTCATCTGGAAAGACTGCAAAGGGCCATGCTGCACACGATTGACCGCGGTTGCCAACATCATGGTCAATTCCGGCACGCGTCGGCAGTGACCGCCGATATATGGCGATTTGGCATCAATGGCATCTGCAATCAGGCAGATAAATGCCTCAAACAGATTCTTGAGGCCATCTATCAATTGATGATTGGTCAGCGCCACCGCCGCCTGCGAGGCCAAGGACTCCACCAACCGGGTATTGGCCTCGGAGAAAGGCACAATCTTGCCTGTATGCTCATCCATGGCGTTGATCAGCTGCAATACACCTATGATCTGCCCCTCATGGTTTTTCATGGGCACAGTGAGGAAGGATGTGGAACGGTATCCGGTACGTGCATCAAACTGGCGGGTGCCGGAAAAATCAAAGCCTTGCGCTTGATAGGCATCGGCGATATTAACGGTGGCGTCTTCCAGCACGGCGTAGGCGGCCACCATATTGCGGTTGGGCTTGCCGTCTGGCAGGTGCAAGGGTAAAGATTCAAAGGGAATAGCCTGACCTGTGGTGCCGCCCATGGCAATGTTCAGTGAGTCGGTACGCATGATCTCAAACTTGAGCCTGCCATCGTCGGTAACGCTATACAGCGTTCCTGCATCGGCATGGGTAAGGGTCTTGGCACTGATCACGATCATTTCCAGCAGCCGCTGGCTATCGTGCTCTGCCGACAAGGCGATGCCTATGGCATTGAGGTCTTCGAGTTGTTGAACCAAGTCATTGTCTGTGACATCCGCTACCGTCATTGCTCGCCCTTCAACCAACACGATGAATGAAAATATGCGCTACTGAACTTCAAAGGTCTTACTTTAAATCTCCTGCTTCAAGTCTTTTACTTAAAACTCCCGGGCTTCAATCCCCTGCCATAAGTCCAAACCTTCAATTCCAATAATGGAGGCTAAACCTCTGCTGCAGCCTCCAAGCTGAACTGCATGCGTACGCCCGCCAACTCAACTTCATCACCATCCGCCAGCTTTTGCGCCTGCACGCCTATGGCAGTGCCATTGACCAAGGGCCTTCCATCGCCTTCAACATGAGCAAGAAAATAACCATGCGGCCGTTTGGTGATCACCGCCACCTGCACACCCGTCTTGCCTAATGTGGTCAGCGTCTTTTGCAGCACCAGCTCACGCCCACTGCTGCTGCCGCTTAATACCTTGATGCGCCCCCTGGCAAGCTGGGTTTCCACTTCAGGGCTAGGCACAGTGTTGCGCTTATGGCCTCGGTCAGGCATGCCGGTCACAAAGGCATTGGGCATGACCATGATAGTTTTTTCGAAACCGCGTTCATTGGCCAGGTTTTCTTCACGGAATTCCAGTTGATGCCTGCCCAAACCTATAATGTCACCATCCACCAGCTTGTGGCGTGTCACCACCTCACCGTTGACGCGCGTACCGTTGGTACTCTGGTTATCTTCCAGATAAACCTCGCCATCGCGCACAATCACATCAGCATGTTCACCACTGATAGCCAGATTCTCCAGGCGTATATCGCAACTAGGCCGCCGCCCTATTACCAGGCGCTCTTTATCCAGTGGAAACTCCGCCAGGAAATCACCTCCCAGCGTCAGTATCAGCTTTGCCATCTACCTCTCCCTACCCCATCCCATCCTTATTGGATAGCTGTTATGTCAACACTAGTGGGGCTTATGCTTGTTTTAAACTCATGCTTGCCATCTTTACAAAGCCAGCAGCAGATTACAAGTTTAACAACGCTGCAGCCTTGCAGCATTCAATCTACAAGCAAAAAAATAGCCAACCCTGGGGTTGGCTATTTTTTTAGCTAGTCAATATTGTGTCCGACTGCCTTGCTACTGCCTGCCTTATTACTGTCGGCCTGATTCATTTCCTGCCGCGCTGAAATTCATCTGGACGCGCTTCGGCGGCAATTTTATCCAGTACGCCATTGACATATTTATGGCCATCGGTGCCACCATACAGTTTGGCAAGTTCCACGCCTTCATTGATAGCCACACGGTAGGGAATGCTGATGTCGTGGATCAACTCATAAGCCGAGATGCACAGAATGGCATGCTCAATCGGGCTGAGTTCGGATACCTGTCTATCCAGCGCCCCGGCGAGGCGCGCATCGAGTTCATCCATGCTGCCAGCAACGCCTTCCAGCAACTGGCGGAAATACTCGTCATCGGCCTTATCAAAATCCGGATCGTCGGCAAGCTCACGCATGATCACGCGCAGCTCTTTCTGGTTCATCAGGCCCAGATAAATGCCTTTCAGCACCAGCTCACGGGATTTACGGCGGCTGCGTGCAGCTTTAACTGGCTTGGGCCTGGCCTGGGCTTCGCCCTGCTTATCCTGATCGCTCATAGCTGCTTCAGCAGGTTGATCATCTCAACCACTACGTCTGCTGCCTCTGCGCCCTTGACTGCGATACGTGCTTCAGCCTGTTCATCGTTCTCTGTCGTGAGAATGGCATTGGCCACGGGGATGCCTGTGCTCAATTGCACATCGGAAATACCACGCGCAGACTCATTGGAAACCACTTCAAAATGGTAGGTTTCGCCACGGATGATCGCACCCAGGGCAACCAGACCATCAAATTGCTCGCTATCGGCCATTTGCAGCAGAATTGCTGGGGTTTCCAGCGCGCCTGGTACGGTGGCCAGGGTAATGTCGTCATCTGCCACGCCCAGCTTGTGCAATTGCGCCACACAAGCTTGCAGCAGGCCTTCACCTATATTGCTGTTGAAACGTGAGAGCACAATGCCTATGCGCAAATCTTTGCCGTTTAAATCTACTGCCAGTTTTTTCATGATGATGTCCGTGCTAAGCGCAATATCCTGCGCTATTTAAAGTTCGCAGCTTGACTGCGCTATGGAAAATTCAGGGTTTATGCCTAGAAGAAATGTCGCTATTTTAGCACGTTAGCTCACCAGAGCATGCAGCCTAAGCGAGAGCAAGCACCTCATCATGGCGGAAGCAATCCTGCACATGATCGTTGACCATGCCAGTTGCCTGCATCAAGGCATAACAGATGGTAGAACCGACAAATTTGAAGCCATGCTTGCTCAAGACTTTAGACATCTGGTCTGAGGCCGGGGTTTTGGCAGGAACCTGGGCCAGGCTGGCCCAGTGATTCTGTTGCGGCTGGCCATCAACAAACTGCCAGAGAAATTGATTCAGGCTGCCATAGCGCGCCTGCACTTCCAGCGCAGCCCTGGCATTTATGATACTTGAAGCCACCTTGAGGCGGTTGCGTATGATGCCTGGATCGGCAAGCAAGGCCAGGCTTTTGGCTTCATCATATGCCGCCACCTTGGCAATCTCGAACTGATCGAACACCTGGCGATAGTGCGCACGCTTTTTCAGCACGGTACTCCAGCTCAAGCCCGCCTGCGCACCTTCAAGAATCAGAAACTCGAATAGCCGCTGGTCGTCATGAAGGGGCACGCCCCACTCGCTGTCATGATAGGCAATATCCAACTCACCCCTGGCCCATCCACAACGACACAGCTCAGCCATTCCATCTCCACCAATGATTAATTTAGTGGAAGAGGATAACGGCTTTCTGCAAGGTGTTCCAGATACCATAGGCAATCGGGATACCTACAGCCACCCAGACTACTGCCGTCAATACCTTGCTGCTGCTATGCACTGCGGTTTTCACCGCAGCTTTTGATTGCTCATGCGAAATTTTCTTCTCGGCTTCCAGCTCGGTCGCGGTCATGTAATGCTTCTGAGCCACTGGGCGCACCAGCAGATTGCAGATCAAACCCACCAGCAACAATGCGGCCAGCACATACATGATCATGTTGTAGGCATGATCAGCAGGGACGCCCTGAGCCAATTGGTAATCGCGCAGATAATTGACGATGACTGGCCCCAACACCCCGGCAGTGGCCCAGGCGGTGAGCAAGCGGCCATGAATAGCACCTACGTGCTGGGTGCCGAAGATATCCGCGAGGTAGGCTGGAATGGTAGAGAAACCACCGCCATACATGGTGAGTATGATGCAGAACAAGCCAGCAAACAGCGCCACACTGCCAATATCACCTGCCCAGGGAGACAGCACATACAACACAAAGCCCAGTGCGAAAAAGATGATGTAGGTGCGCTTGCGGCCAAGGAAATCGGAGCATGAAGCCCAGCCTATGCGCCCAAGGATATTGAAGAACGACAACAGCCCAGCGAAGCCCGCGCCTATGGCGGCCACCTGTAGCTTTTGATCGCCACTCAACTCACTGAGCTTGAGCGGCACATCAATCAGCAAACCACCAAATACCTCCTGCAACATGGGTGAGGCCATGCCGATCACGCCTATACCCGCGCTGACATTAAGGCAGAGCACACTCCACAGCAGCCAGAACTGCGGCGTTTTATGCGCCTGGTTCACATGCACATGATGTGGGGTAATCATGGCCTTGGTGGTCTTGGCAGGTGGGTGCCAGCCCTCGGGTTTCCAGCCATGCGCAGGTACGCGATAACCCAGAGAACCTATCATCATAGCCACAAAATACAGTACGCCCATGGTGGCAAACGTCTGCCATACGCCTACCGAGGTTTCGGTGGCAAAGTAGCCCATCAGGCTATTGGCCAGCGGTGCGCCTATCATGGCACCACCACCAAAACCCATGATGGCCATGCCAGTGGCCATGCCACGCTTATCCGGGAACCACTTGATCAGGGTGGATACCGGGGAAATATAGCCCAAACCCAAACCTATGCCGCCAATGACGCCAGAACCCAGCCACATCAACCATAGCTGGTGGGTATAAACGCCTATGGCGGAAATCATCAGACCACCACCCCAGCAGCACGCGGCCACAGCCCCCGCCTTGCGCGGCCCGGCATGTTCCAGCCAATGACCAAACACTGCCGCGGAAGAACCCAGAAACACGAAGAACAAGGTGTACATCCAGCCCAGATCGCTGACCTTCCAATCACAGGTGGTAGTAAAAGCGCGCATCCAGAAGCCCACGTCATCCGCACAGGCTAAAGGCTCATTAATGCCCAGTGCTTTAGATAACGGCAGCCAGAACACACTGAAACCATAGGCCATGCCTATGGAAAGATGCACCGCCAACGCTGCGGGCGGTACTAACCAACGGTTATACCCTGGGCCCGCAGTGATGCGTTCCCGGGAAAAGAATCCAGCCATTCATACTCTCCTGAGGATTTAATTTTTGATGTGATTTCTTGTCATCAGCCCAGCTTGTGAGCTTGCCACCACGCAAGCGCAGAGCCGATGAAACATTTTGTTACAAATCATCATATAAATTGGCCGAATGTGCAATGCCTTAACCTATTTAATCTAGTTCATCAATCTGTCATATTAGCGTCATATATTGCTCGACATTCAAACAGCGAGGAAATACCAAATGCCAGCTAACATACTGGTTGTAGAAGACGAACCAGCCATCCAGGAATTGCTTGCCCTCAACCTGACCCAGGCTGGTCACAACCCCATTCGCGCCCTGAGCGTGGAGCAGGCACAAATGCTGATTCGCGAAACCCTGCCCGACCTGATTTTGCTGGACTGGATGTTGCCTGGCATGAGCGGTATCGAATTTGCCCGCAAGCTCAAGGGTGACGAATTGACCAAGACCATCCCCATCATCATGCTGACCGCCCGCAGTGAAGAAGCCGACAAGGTACGCGGCCTGGAAGTAGGTGCGGATGACTATGTCACCAAGCCTTTCAGCCCCCGTGAATTGAATGCGCGCATCAAGGCTGTGTTGCGTCGCCGCGCGCCACAAATGACGGATGATCCGATTGAGGCAGGCGGTTTGCGTCTGGACCCCATGACCCACCGCGTATCAGGCAATGGCAAGACTCTGGAACTTGGCCCTACCGAATTCCGCCTGTTGCACTACCTCATGTCCAATCCCGAGCGTGTGCATTCCCGCACCCAGGTGCTGGATAGAGTATGGGGTGATCGCGTGTTTGTGGAAGATAGAACCGTGGACGTGCATATCCGTCGCTTGCGTAGGGCGCTTTCCGAGTCTGGTCATGAGGAATTTATCCAGACCGTGCGTGGCGTTGGCTACCGTTTCTCCGCCCAGTAGCTCATAATGGCGACCTGTCCTAGACAAGATTGAATCTGTGCAAGATATTCGATGGAAAGCCTTGTGGCTTGCGCTGGCTACTACTCTGGTGTGCCTCATTACCTGGGTGGCCAAGGATGCCATTACCGCCCTCTGGGTGCTCAGTGCCATTCTGCTGACTTACCTCGCCAGCCATCTGTACTGGCTGCATCAGCTGCTGCAATGGTTTAAAAAGCCTGAACTGAATGCCATGCCAGTGGGCAGCGGCATTTGGGAAGATGTCTTTGCCGCGATTTATTACGAGAAGCGCAGACATAGCCGCAGCCAGGCGCAAATCAGCTCCGCGCTTGATAGATTCCGCCATGCTGCCAGTGCCTTGCCCGATGGTGTGGTGCTGCTTAACGGCAGTGACCAGATTGAATGGTGCAACCCGACGGCTGAACAGCAATTAGGCCTTTCCATGCGCCAGGATGCGGGGCAGCCGATCAGCTATCTGGTACGTCCCATAGACTTTATCCAGTATTTGCACAGGCAGGATTATGCCGAGCCTATCAAACTCAAATCCTGGCGCACGACTGGCGCAACCTTAGAAATCCAGCTGGTGCCGTTTGGCGCCAATCAAAAGTTACTCATCTCGCGCGACGTCAGCCAACTAGAAAAGCTGGAAACCATGCGCCGCGATTTTATTGCCAATGTCTCGCATGAATTACGCACGCCTTTGACTGTGGTCGGTGGTTTTATTGAGACCCTGACCGATATGGATGGCGCGGTACCCGATAGCACCCGTGCCTATTTCGCCATGATGCAGGAGCAAACCAGCCGCATGCGCCGCCTGATTGAGGACTTGCTCACACTTTCGCAGCTGGAAAACAGCCCGGAAGCACCGCAGGAAACCGAGATAGACCTGCAAGCCTTGCTCAATATGCTGCTGCATGAGGGCGTAAGCCTGAGCAAGGATAAGCACGAGATCACTCTGGAGCCTATAGAACCCGGCCTGTTTATCAAGGGCGCGCATGAGGAGCTGCATAGCGCCATGGGCAATCTGGTGAGCAATGCCGTGCGCTATACACCGCAGGGTGGCAAGATCAATCTCAAGCTATTCCAGCGCGGCAAGGAAGTGGTTTTCAGTGTGCATGACACTGGCATAGGCATAGAACAACAGCATATAGACCGCCTGACCGAACGTTTTTACCGCGTGGATCGCAGCCGCTCGCGCGAAACAGGCGGCACTGGCCTGGGTCTTTCCATCGTCAAGCACATACTGACGCGGCATCAAGGCCATATCGAGATTGAATCCGAGGCTGGCAAAGGCAGTACTTTCAGCATCGTATTGCCGCAAAGCCGCCTGGTACACAAGGCAGTTCAGGCAGCCCCCGTCAGCGCCTGAGTCAGAAAGCCCCCTCTCGCTTCAGCCAGCTCTGCCGCACCACACGTATATCCGCCCCCTTCATGCGTGCGGCATTGAAGAGCTTACGCGCCCGCATGCTATCCAGCCGAATACCATAGGCGGCATAGACAAAATCCTGCAAGGGCGCGCTGCTTTTGCGGAAAAACGCCCATTGCGGCGAGCTGCCATAAAAACTCTCGACAAAGCTGGTTACGCCAATTACAGCATAATGTCCATCTTTCAGCGCCTGCAGCCACGGCCCGCCTGAATCACCCAAGGTCGGCATGGGCAAGTGCACATCATATTCGCCAACATCATCCAGCCGATTCAGCGCCCATAAGGCCTCCAGCGATGAGACAGCGCTCGTTTTGCTCTCAAACTGCGTGCGGTAGCGAGCATAGAACAAGGGATCCTGAGACTCGTAATCCACAGGCAAAAAGCGATTGAAGTTTTCTGCGCCGCCATAGAGATGGCGCTGGCCGCAGCGCAGGGTGTGAGGCAGAGGATCTGCGGAGCCATAACCATAGCCGCAGATGGTGATATTGTCTGATGGAGCATCCAGCAGCACTGGGGCCAAGGCCTGATCATCGCCTAGCTGCAGGTCAAACACCAGCACCGCAAGATCATCTATCAGGTTGCCACGCACTTTGTCGAATTCCGGGAACACTGCATATTGCAATTTGGCTTGCAGCAGATGTTGCTGGGCAGTCTGTGCGATCTTGACGCTGGGTAATCCACTGGCGGCATCCTTACCTACATCGCGCAGGCAATGGGCTGCGGTTAACAAGGTGAGTGGTTTGTTGCCCACTATCACCGCGCTGCACTCGCTATGGCTTACCCGCCATTCCTGGCGAAACTCATGCCAATCCCTGTGCTCAAAAACCAGCTGCACCACAGGGGCGTTTTCCAGAAACTGCCCTTGCATGACGGCAGCAGCTTCGGGAATGCACAGGCAGAAGCACAGCAAACCGTGCAGATAGCATGTTCGAGCAATTGTCAGCATGTGCACCCCCGGTGGAATGTACTCGCCTACACTTTACTCTTGATGCATAGCCTTGTGTATTGGCTAACTGGGCAAGCTATATATAGCTTCAACCCGCTTTAGCCTGAACATGCGCAGCCCAATTCCAGCTCTAGAGCATTAGCAGCTCAACGTGGCGCAAACATAATGATGGCCATACCCAGCAGCGCCACCATCACCCCCACCACATCCCAGGTACTGGGCCTGATGCCATCCACCAGCCATAACCAGCCCAGCGCCACAAAGATATAAACCCCACCATAAGCTGCATAGACGCGGCCAGCCGCATTGGGGTGCAAGCTCAATAGCCAGGCAAACAGCGCCAGACTCAAGGCAGCAGGCAGCAATACCCAGATCGGGGCATTTTTCTTCAGCCAGAGATAAGGCAGATAACAGCCTACGATCTCAGCCAGGGCGGTAATTACAAACAGGATAAATGTCTTCAGGACCAGCATGACAGGCTCTTAGGTTTCAATGCCTGCATTATAGGGCGAGAAGCTGTTGGCGGCCTTGTGCTGAAACGCTCAAGCCCTGACACTAGCCTTAATGCAAACCTAGCGCATGATCCAGCGAAATACGGCCAGCGCCCCTGCCTATAATGAATAATAGCAATGCCGCCCAGGTTAAATGGCTAAGCCAGGCTGCTGGCATTAGCAGCACTTGAGTCATCAGCGTCAATACCAGCAATGCAATGGCGGAAAATCGGGTGAGAAACCCCACTATCAGCAAGGCTGCAAACAGATGCTCGGTGTAGACAATCACTGGTGCAACCAGCTCTGGCGGTAACAGCGCCAGCTGCTCACGCAATAAGCTGTAAGTGCTGTCTTTGAGCGTCAACCAACCATCGACTTTGCTACGGCCAGATTGCAAGAACACCATCGCAATGGCGACTCTGGTAATCAAGGCCAAAAGACTGTGGCGTATCCAGGCCAATAAGCTGAGCGCAGCCAGATTTAACACGTCGCGAACCAGCAATAGATAAATGAGATGTTTCATTGCGAGATGCTCCTTGCCAATTATTCATTTGGATACTGCGTCATGTGTCGCGCGAGTTCAGCACCGGGCACAACGCACCAAATAGTAAAATAATAAGATTTAATTGACAATTAAATTGCAATGAGTATATCTACATGCCGAAAATAAAGCTCTTTACCCCGGATCATTGCTCACAGTGTTGAGGAATCAGCCTAACGTCTGGCGCAATAAAAAAGCCAGCGGGTGCTGGCTTTTAAGTGGCTTATAAGAAGAGAGAATTACAGCAATACTTTCTCTATGCCGCCGTTGTTGGCTTTCTGCACGTAATCCTGCATCCAGTTCTCACCCAGCACATGCTTGGCCATTTCCACGACGATGTAATCTGCCTCTATGCCAGTATCTTCACCATAACGTGACAAGCCCTGCAGGCAAGATGGGCAAGAAGTCAGGATTTTCACATCCTGCTCAGGCTTGCCTGGGGTCAGGCCCAGCTTGCTGATGCCTTTTTCCAGCTCTTCCTGCTTGCGCATTTTGACTTGGGTGGCGATATCTGGACGTGCCACAGCAAAGGTGCCGGACTCGCCGCAGCATCTATCATTGAGTGCAACATCATTCTCGCCCACCAGCGCCTGGGTGACTTTCATGGGCGCATACGTCTTCATCGGCGAGTGGCAGGGGTCGTGATACATATAACGCGTACCCGTGATGCCTTCGATCTTGAAGTTTTTCTCCATCAGATATTCATGGATATCCAGCAGGCGCGCGCCGGGGAAGATGCGCTCAAACTCATACTTCTGCAGTTGATCCATGCAGGTGCCGCAGGAAACGATCACGGTCTTGATATCAAGGTAGTTCAGCGTATTGGCCACGCGGTGGAACTGCACACGGTTATCAGCAGTGATCTGCTGGCCCTTGTCGTGATTACCGCTGGAGGTTTGCGGATAACCGCAGCACAGATATCCAGGCGGCAGCACAGTAATGGCGCCCGCTTCATACAGCATGGCCTGAGTGGCCAAGCCCACGGTGGAGAACAAACGCTCAGAGCCGCAGCCAGGGAAGTAGAACACCGCCTCGGCATCTTCGCTGGCTTTCTGCGGGTTGCGGATAACCGGCACTATGGTGTCGTCTTCAATCCCCAGCAGCGCACGTGAAGTCTTGGTCGGCATGGCCTTGGGCATGGGGCGGTTCAAGAAGTGAATCACCTGCGCCTTGATCTCGGGCTTGCCCAGAGTCTGCGGTGGATGTTTCTTGCTGCTGGCCAGCAGGCCCAGCTTCTTGAACACACTATGCCCCAGGCGCTGCGCTTTGTAACCTATGCCCACCATGGCCGTACGCATGGCGCGTATGGTGGCGGGGTCCTTGATATTGAGGAAGGTCATGGCAGCGGCAGTGCCGGGATTGAAATGCTTGCGCCCCTGCTCGCGCAGGAAGTTGCGCATGGCAATCGAAACATCACCAAAATCGATATCTACCGGGCAAGGCTTTTCGCATCTGTGGCACACGGTGCAATGGTCGGCCACATCATTGAACTCATCAAAATGCTTGAGCGAAATGCCGCGGCGCGTCTGCTCTTCGTAGAGAAAAGCCTCAATCAATAATGAGGTGCCCAGAATCTTGTTGCGTGGGCTATACAAGAGATTGGCGCGTGGTACATGCGTGGTACATACAGGTTTGCACTTGCCGCAACGCAGGCAATCGCTGATGGAATCGGCAATCTCGCCTATGGCGGATTGCTCCATGATGATGGACTCTTGCTCCAGCAGGCCAAACGAAGGCGTGTAAGCCGAATGCAGGCCGGAACCCGCCATCAGCTTGCCCTTGTTGAAGCGGCCTTCGGGATCTACCTTGGCCTTGTAGGCGGCAAAGGTAGAAACAGTCTTCTCGTCAAGGAACTCCATTTTGGTGATGCCTATGCCGTGCTCACCAGAGATCACGCCACCCAGACCAGTAGCCAACTTCATGATGCGTGCTACAGCTTCATGGGCGGTATGCATCATTTCATAGTCATCGGAATTGACCGGGATGTTGGTGTGCACATTGCCATCACCCGCATGCATATGCAGGGCAACAAACACACGGCCCTTCAATACCTGCTTATGAATCTCGTCGCAGCGTTCCAGAATGCGTCTGTACTCACGGCCGATAAAGATGCGATGCAGTTCTTTCTTGATGTCCTGCTTCCAGGAAATGCGCACCTGATGCTCTTGCACCGCGCGGAAGATGTTTTCCACGGCAAGGTCACTGAAATCTGCCCCCAGCAGGGAGATTGCGCCATCCAGGTTGTCCAGCACATTGCGCCAGTGCTGGCGTGTAGCCGAGAACAATTGCAAGGCCATCTGGCGCTTTTGCACCAGCATCTCCTGGTCAGCTTGGGTTTCATCATCTTCATACAAAGGCAGATCGCCCTGCATAAAGCCTTCAAGCTCATCCAGCAGCTTGAGCTTGTTGCGTATGGAAAGCTCAATATTAATGCGCTCAATGCCATCGGAATAATCGCCCAGACGTGGCAATGGAATCACCACATCCTCGTTGATTTTGAAGGCATTGGTATGTTTGGCAATCGCCGCGGTACGCGCTCTATCTAGCCAGAATTTCTTGCGCGCATCGCTAGAGACCGCAATAAACCCTTCGCCGCCGCGCGCATTGGCCAGGCGCACCACTTGTGAAGCGGCCTCGCCCACACCAATTTCGTCATCGCTGGCAATATCGGCAATCAGCACCATCTTCGGGCGCTCGCTGCGATTGGCCTTGGTGGCATAACCTACGGCGCGCAGGTAACGCTCGTCCAAGTGCTCCAGACCCGCCAAGATGGTGTTGGGGTGTGCGTCCAGGTAATCCTTGACCTCAACAATCGAGGGCACGGCCAAAGCCACATGGCCGAAGAATTCCAGGCACACGGTACGCACATGCTTGGGCATGCGGTGCAGTATGAAAGTGGCTGAGGTGATCAAGCCATCGCAGCCTTCTTTCTGAATGCCAGGCAGGCCGGAGAGGAATTTGTCGGTGACATCTTTGCCCAGCCCCACGGTACGGAAGCTAGGGCCGGGTATTTCCAGCACTTCAGGCTGGCCTATAGGCGTTTTGCCATCTTCCTCAAAGCGGCTGATGCGGAAGCGCGCCATGGCAATATCGTGAATCTTGCCCTGATTGTGCTCCAGACGCTCCACATACAACCATTGCGCATCTGGCGTCACCATGCGCCAAGAGGCCAGGTTATCCAGTGCAGTGCCCCAAAGCACGGCCTTCTTGCCACCCGCATTCATGGCAACATTGCCGCCTATGCAGGAGGCATCGGCCGAGGTGGGGTCAACGGCGAATTCAAGTCCGGCATTGCTGGCCGCTTCCATCACGCGGCGCGTCACCACGCCTGCGCCACAATGAATCACGGGCACTTTCTCGGCTACGCCGGGCAAGGCCACATAATTGACTTCAGAATACTGATCCAGCTTTTCGGTATTGATCACCGCAGACAGCTTGGTCAGTGGCACAGCGCCACCGGTATAGCCCGTACCGCCTCCGCGCGGGATAATGGTCAGGCCCAGCTCTATGCAGACGCGCACCAGGGCAGCGATTTCCTGCTCGGTGTCTGGGGTCAGCACCACAAATGGATATTCAACGCGCCAATCGGTGGCGTCAGTGACGTGCGAAACGCGCGACAAGCCATCAAAACGGATGTTGTCTTTATGTGTGTATTTGGCGAGCTTAGCCTGCGAAAGCTTGCGCAGCTTTTCAGTTTCGCGGAAATCCTGAGAGAACTGTTCCACCGCCTTGCGCGCGGCCACTACCAGCTTCAGCACCTTGGGATTGCCAGCGCTACGCTCGTCAATGGCCTTGATGCGGTGATTGAGTGCTTCAATCAATGCCTGGCGGCGCTTTTTATTACCCAGCAAATCGTCCTGCAGGTAAGGATTGCGCGATACCACCCACAAATCCCCCAGCACTTCAAACAGCATACGGGCTGAGCGTCCGGTGCGGCGCTCTGCGCGCAGGTCATTCAAGACATTCCAGACTTCTTCCCCGAGAAAACGAATGACAATTTCCCGGTCAGAAAAGGAGGTGTAGTTATATGGGATTTCGCGTAAGCGGGCAGTCATGCTTTTTAATGGCGGCTAAAGTCACAATTATATCATGGAGATACCCTGTCGATTAAGCGCAAATGCAGTACTGGCGCGGGTTTCGCAAATGAGAATTGTTCCGGAACAAAGATTCTGCGCCATGCATTTCAGATGACAAGTGACATAAAAAACACCACAATGGCATTCAAGCATCATCCAGGTAATGAATTGGTTGTCACCATGCTCCAGAAATTGCGCAAAATCCTCATCCCCATCGTCGTCATCGGCCTGATCGCCTTTCTGGGTTTTTCTCTCACCCAAAAGCCGCAAGCACCCAATATCAACTTTGTGACCCTGCAAGGCAAAACCATTCCCTTGTCATCGCTGCAAGGCAAAATGGTGCTGGTCAATTTCTGGGCCACAGATTGTCCAGGCTGCATTGAGGAAATGCCTGAGCTGATCAACACCTATCAGCAATATAAGGATAAGGGCTTTGAAGTCGTTGCCGTAGCCATGCCCTACGACAAACTGCAACAGATCATCACTTACAGCCAGAACAACGCCCTGCCCTTCCCCGTGGCCCACGACAGTCAGGGCGAGGCGGCCGAAAAATTCAGCGATGTACGTGTGACCCCAACCTCCTTCATCATTGATAAGCAGGGCAGGATTACGCAAAAACTCATAGGCGTGCTGGACTTTGCTGCACTCAGGCAATTACTTAACCGCGAGCTGGGAGTAGCAGGCTGATGTTGTGGATCAAGGCATGGCATATCATCTTTATGGTGACCTGGTTTGCGGGCTTGTTTTACTTGCCGCGCTTGTTTGTCTATCACGCCCAGACAGAAGACAGCACAGGCAGTGCGCGCTTCAAGATTATGGAGCGTAAGTTATTCTTTGGCATCATGACCCCAGGTGCGGTGCTGACCATCGTCTTCGGCATGTGGCTATGGCAGGGTTATGGCTTTTCCGGCGGCTGGCTGCATGCCAAGCTGACGCTGGTTGCCATTCTGATTGCCTACCATCTGTATTGCGGCAAATTACTCTTTGATTTCAAGCATGATCGCAACCGTCACGGCCATGTGTTCTATCGCTGGCTCAATGAATTCCCTGTGCTGCTGTTGGCAGGGGTGGTGATTCTGGTAGTGGTCAAACCGTTCTGAAGGGGCATGCCATGTTCAAGCGTAACCAGTCATTATTGATGCAACTTCTGCACAAGAGCAGAGGCAAACCCGCATCGCGCTTGCTTGGCATGTTTGACCTTAGCCAGCATATTGACCAGCTATCCAGCGCGACCGCGACAGAACTTACGCAGCAAACTCCCGCCCTGATGCGTCACCTGACCAAGCTTGCCAAGCGCAGTGGCGCGCAAATTCCAGAAGTACTGGCGCAACAAATTCTCATTATGTTTGGCAATGCATTGCAGCAGGAACTGAAACAGCCAGGCTGCCACGCGCTGCACAATGCACGCATTGCCTCAGACGCATTGATTCATGCGCAATGCGATGGCAGTTGGCGCAAATTTGGCGATTTCAGCATGAGCGCCAGCTTTGTCAGCCTAATTGGCATGGCGATATTTTTGGGTTGGTACATCATGCGCGATCTGCCGCCCGTGCACAAAACTCCGGCCAGCCATCAACTGTGGAATACGGTTGCGCAGGAGCCTGCCGCCAGCCCCAAACTATTGACCAGCTTGCATCACACTCTGAATCAAATGCGCCAAGCCAATTGCCACTTCCCACAGGCGCTGATGTTGGATGAATCTGAGCGCGAGGTGTACTTGCGCCAAGTGGTTGCAGGCGCCCCCTCCAATCAGGATGCGGAAATGCGCCTGGCGAGCAAACTCATGCAAAGAGTCAGTTGCGAATACAAACCGCTGACCATGCTTTCAGAGCCCGAACAGGCTTATATCAAGGCCCAGCTTATTCTCCCGGGCGTCACCGCAAATAAACCTATTCAGCGATCTTGAGTTAACCAGCAATATTGAGCTAGCAAAAAGTCTTGAGCCAGCGATTTAATTTGGCCTGAGGTTTTTATTTTGGCCTGGCTGCGGCTATTAAAAACTCAATTACCCCTATCCTTCCGACATCCACATCACCACACCCATACCGGCCAATCTCAGGCTACAACGCCATTTCATCACTTGCTACTAATTGAACTGCCGTGTAGTGACACAAGTTCGCCTAGCAAAAAAGTGAAAAAAATAGTCTCAACCATACCTTCCAGTAAACAGCGCCGTTAAGTTTTCCCACTGGCTGATCATGACCATGTTTACACTTTTTTATACTTTCGTAACAACTTGTTTACACTTAAGACAAGCATGAACTGGAGGCAGGACTTATACTCGGACGTGAGTTGAATAAATTGCAATCAAGACTTGATATTCAACAGCAACGCTAGCAATACGTATATACTAAATTGTATATATCCGCCACACTCACAGTGTGCACCCACAAGGAAACAGATTATGTCCGTGTTACGGGAAAAAATACTGCATGTTGCCTCTGACTTGTTTCAGACGCGAGGCATCAATTCGACAGGTGTTGACACAATTGTGGCGGTGGCTGGCACCACCAAAATGACCTTGTACAAGTATTTCCGCAGCAAAGAAGACCTGATTCTGGAAGTATTGCAAAAGGGTCACGCCGATTTCACCACTTGGTTGAGCAACAACCTCAACAAGAACACCAAAAAGCCTTCTGAACGCCTGCAGAAGCTATTTGATTTTATCGAGGAATGGGTCACAGCCCCCGATTTCCGTGGCATGGCTTTTCTTAAAGCTTCTGCTGAGTTTCCCAATGAAGAAAATCCGGTACACCGCCTCTCTGCCGAGCAGTCACGTCAGTTCCGTCAGTTTTTGGTAGAACTGGCCGCCGATGCTGGCGCGCGCGACCCAGATAGCCTGGCGCTGCAGTTATCTATCTTGATTGAGGGCGCTATCCAGGCCGAGCAAATCAAGCGTGGTTCTGGCGCGGTGAAGTATGCCAAGAAGGCCGCCAAAATTCTGATTGAGAACTCCCTAGAAACGCAGGCCGCTGCCTAAGCGCCGAACTCAAAAGTACCCAAGATCAAGCCCGCAAAGTATTGCGGGCTTTTTTCATGCTTGCAGTCCCACCCCGCGCCCGAGATAATGCGGCTTTACTCTTTAGATTATAGATAGACACATGCGCATACTCATTTGTGGCTCCATGGCATTCGATACCATCATGGTGTTTGGCGACCAATTCAAAAATCATATCCTGCCAGACAAGATCCACATGCTGAATCTTTGCTTCTTCGTACCGGAAATGCGTCGTGAATTCGGCGGCACTGCAGGCAATATTGCCTACAACCTCAAATTGCTGGCTGGCGATCCGGTCATTATGGCTACCGTGGGTGATGATTTCGCGCCCTACAGCATCTGGCTGCAGCAAAACCAGCTGGATACCACGCACATCAAGCAAATTCCCGGCAGCTTTACTGCGCAAGCCTTTATCACCACTGATCAGGACGATAACCAGATCACCGCCTTCCATCCGGGTGCCATGCAGGAATGCCATCAGAATAGTGTGTTGGATGCCAATGACATCAGCCTGGCGATTATTGCCCCCGATGGTCGTGATGGCATGTTCCAGCACGCCAGAGAATGCCATGAGCAAGGCATTCCCTTTATGTTTGACCCAGGCCAGGGCTTACCCATGTTCAGCGGTGAAGAACTGTTGCATTTCATTGAGCTTGCCACCTATGTGGCCGCCAATGATTACGAAGCGCAACTTATGCAGGAAAAAACCGGTCTCAGCATTGAAGAGATTGCCAGCAAGGTCAAGGCACTGATTATTACCAAGGGCGCTGAAGGCTCTACTATTTATGCCGATAATCAAGTCTTTGAGATTCCCCCTATGGCGGCATTGCAGGTAGTTGACCCGACTGGCTGTGGCGATGCCTACCGCGCTGGTCTGCTTTATGGCATTGTTCAGGGCTGGGACTGGCCAGTGTGTGGCCGTCTGGCGTCAGTCATGGGCGCACTGAAGATAGAAAGCCGCGGGGCACAGAACCACAAGCCTACCCGCGATCAAATCCAGCTTGCTTACAGCCAGGTGCTGGTGAACGAAACCCTGGCACAACACGTAGAAGAAACTAACGCTTAAGGAGCATGATATGCGTACTACCTCACTGATTGCTGCGGCAGGTATTCTGCTGGTTTTGAGCGGCTGCATGAGTTCCAATTCCGGGGATGTTTACAGCCGCGACGAAGCGCGCAAAACCCAGACGGTGCGCCTGGGCGTGGTGGAAAGCGTGCGCAACGTCAAACTTGAAGGCACCAAAACCCCCATCGGTGGTGGCGCAGGTGCGGTAGTGGGCGGCATTGCGGGTAGCTCGGTTGGTGGCGGCAAAGGTCAGGCGATTGCAACAGTGCTCGGCGCACTGGTGGGTGGCCTGGCAGGTGCAGCGGCTGAAGAAGGTGTTACCCGTAAAGATGGTCTGGAAATCACGGTAAAACTGGAGAATGGCACTATGTTGGCCATCGTGCAGGAAGCCGACGTAGCCTTCAGCCCTGGCGACAAGGTACGTCTGGTTGAAAGCGGTGGGACTACTCGCGTTACCCATTAAACGCGTTAGTTAACTTGATGTATCTTCTAGCAGTATCCCAGCGTTAATCTAACGCTGCAAAATCCAATGACGCCGGGCTTTTGCCCGGCGTTTTCATAAAAGCTTAAACTTTCCTTAACTTTTCAGTCATTTGAGACTTTTACAGTGCTGCTAATTTCAACAGCAGTCAGGAAAGCCTCATGCTTGATCGGCAGTTACCCCTAGGCAACAAACCCGGAGCGAGCCAACTTTACGTCAGCCTGGCCCGCAACGCCTCTGAAATTGCAGAAGCGCAGCGCCTGCGTTACAAAGTATTTGCAGAAGAAATGGGTGCCAATCTGGCTGGTGCGAATGGCCTGGATCAAGATGGCTTTGATGCATTTTGCGACCACTTGCTGGTACGCAATCAAGACACGGGCGAAGTGGTAGGCACTTACCGCATATTAAGCCCCGCCATGGCCAATGAAGCAGGCGGTTATTATTCTGCCGCTGAATTCGACCTCACGCGTTTACGTCACCTTGCACCCAGCATGGTAGAAGTGGGCCGAGCCTGCGTGCACAAGGATTACCGCATGGGCGGCACTATTACTTTGTTGTGGGCAGGTCTCGCCAACTACATGAAAGTACACAGATACGAATACATGATAGGTTGCGGCAGCATAGGCATGGCCGATGGCGGCCATATGGCGGCAAGCCTGTATCACCAGTTGCAGAAAGAGCACCTCTCGCCTGCTGAATATCGTGTGTTCCCCAACTGCCCATTGCCGCTGGAAGCCCTGCGTCACGATCAAGAGGTGACTTGCCCGCCGCTGATCAAAGGCTATCTGCGCCTGGGTGCCTATATTTGCGGCGCACCCGCCTGGGACCCTGATTTCAACACGGCCGATATCCTAGTCATGCTACCATTAGCCCGACTCAACAAACGCTATGCAGCTCACTTTTTCAAATAGGCTGCCCGCCAACCCCTGCTTGCAAAATAAGAAAACCGCACTCCCCGCGCAACTCTATCGTCTGACGCGTTTGGCCCTGCATACACTCTATGGTTTGGTGGTTGCGGCCACCATACTGCCACGCGTCAGTGCCAGCAGGCGTGACCTCATCATCAGGCGCTGGAGCAGGCAGTTTCTTGGCATACTCAACATCAGGGTGATCGCCAAAGGCCATGTGCCTGACGATGCTACCCAAGGCACCATGTTTGTGGCCAACCATATCTCCTGGCTGGACATTCACGCGCTCAACAGCCTGCGTACCGTGCGTTTTATTGCCAAAGCCGACATTCGCGGCTGGCCAGTCATAGGCTGGCTGGTGGCCCAGGCCAACACCTTGTTTATAGAGCGTGAAAAAACCCGTGATACTGGGCGCATGGTGGCTACCGCCGTAGCAAGCCTTAAAGCCGGAGATACCTTGTGCTACTTCCCGGAAGGCACAACCACGGACGGCACTGAATTACGTCCTTTCAAGGGCGGCCTGATGCAAGCCGTCATAGACAGCAATACCAGCATACGTCCATTTGCCATCCGTTACCCCAATGAAGATGGCAGCGTGAATATTGCCATGGCCTACCATGCTGATACCACGCTCTGGCAATCGCTGCGCATGGTGCTAGCACAGCACAGCCCGGTGATAGAACTGGATTTTGCCCCGCCGATTGCCAGCAGTGGGCATGAAAGACGAGGCTTGTGCTTAATGGCACGCCAATCCATCGCGGCCAGACTGAATTTGGATTAATACTGCGGGCTGAATTTAGATTAAGTAACTAGGCGAGACATGACCTGGAGCATTGCATCCAGGTTATGGCAGATGCAGACCTTGGCATTAACAGCGCAGGTAGAGCGCAAGCTCTAATGGGAAATGTCAGCAGCCTTGCAAAAACCGCAGCACTTACTTGACCTGCCGCGCGCCATCCGCAGGGTCACAACCCACCTGGAAAGTCGCACCATCCTCCAGCCGCAGCGCCGTGAGCTTGCCACCCCAGAGACATCCAGTATCCAGCGCATAGAGATTATCGCGCTGCTGCAAGCCCAAGGCAGACCAGTGGCCAAAAATCACCGTAGCATCGGCAGAAGCACGGCCAGGCACATCAAACCAGGGCACGCAACCCGCAGGCACATCGGCCAACTCCCCCTTGAAGTGGAAGTCCATCGCGCCCGAAGGGCTGCAAACACGTAAGCGCGTCATGGCGTTGGTTATCATGCGCAGCCTATCCATGCCTTCAAGATCATCCTGCCACTGCACCGGGTAATTGCCATACATCTGTTGCAGAAAATCTCGGTAGTCTGCACCACGCAAAGCCAACTCCACCTCACGCGCCAATGCTACTGCCTGCGCCGCAGTCCATTGTGGCAACAGCCCTGCATGCACCATCACATATTCCCCCTCTTGATGAATCATGGGGCGGAAGCGCAGCCAGGTCAGCAACTCATCGCGGTCTGGCGCCTCAAAAATGGCTTGCAAAGTATCACTGCGATGGGCGCGCACATAACCTTCGGCCACCGCCAAGGCATGTAGATCATGATTGCCCAGCACCAGAATCAGGCTATCTTCATGCGCCTTGGCCCAGCGCAAGGTTTCTAGTGAACCATTGCCGCGATTGATGAGATCACCCACCAACCAGAGCTTGTCTTTTGCGGGATCAAACTGGATGACATCCAGCAGAGAGAGGAAAGATTGAAAACAACCCTGAACATCACCTATGGCGTACGTGGACATATCAGGGTTGTAAAAATAGAATCAGACCAGCGAATTAAGCTAAAAGCCTATTCGCTCTTTTCCGCATCGGCAGCAGGTGCCTCGGCTTCAGCAGGCTCAGCTTCTTCCGCATCATCAGCCGCTGGTTGCGCTGCTGCTGCCGCGGCGGGAGCCTGCACTTCAGGGTCATCAATATGGCTGGCCTGAATACCAAAGAACAGACGTGCCACCAAAAACAGCACCAGCACAGGCGCAAACAAGCCACCGAGGGCAGCAAGAATGAATTCTTTTTTAGTGGTCTTGGGGAAATCTAACTCGTGCGCGCTCATGCCAGCCATGTCCTTGATACAGGGGAAAATGCCGTCAATTATACTCAATAACCCGCAACTGGGAAAAGGTTACTAAGCGGGACAGCTAGGCCAGCATTTGCTATAATTCGCGCCTTGCCTCGCATGCGCCCGTAGCTCAGTTGGATAGAGTGTTGGTTTCCGAAGCCAAAGGTCACAGGTTCGACTCCTGTCGGGCGCACCAATATTCCTCTTATTTTTCAGCAAATACACACAGAACTCGAATGCATGGCGTGCGATGTGCATTAAATAACGCAGCAGCTCTCTTTGCCAGATCCAATGGGGAAGCAACTCCTGTGGCGACGTTACTGATATTGTGGGTAGCGGATGACGCTAATAAGCACCACCTACAACCATCGTAGGCGCGGTTACGGGAAAGACTGGACTGTGTCCAAGTCTTTGTTTACGCCTTTATACGACTATCGTACTTCCACTCCCTGACTTGTATGACGGGCAGCTTGGATATATCTGGATGTTGCGGGTTGATAATGACGTTTGTCTCTTCAGGAACGATGACTGAAGGCACCACCAGCAGGAGTGAAGTTTTACCCTTCAGCCAGAAGTCACCATATTCCGTTGAGCTGTTTGTTGGTGAAATATGATCCCACCCCTGGCACTGGTCTGTATCAAGAATTGTCCGTGCCTTCCATATCTCATCTGGCACTTGAATTTTGAGCAGTATGCGCTTCACGGGCAGATCCAAGACATTGAAGTGTACGAGCGTTTCAAGCGCGGCCAGCGGAATGGACGATGCCGTATATACCGCAGGAACTTTCACAGAATTCCAGCGGCCGCCAGTGATAGCAGCGCCGGTGCCACTCATGTCATCAACCGCGTAGCGTTTGGATACCTTTGCGATTCTCCAGAGATCCATCAGGCAAATGACCCTTCCAGCGCCTGACGCAGCACTTTGGTGACCAATGCCTGACCCACCATGGTATCCATGAGATCTGCTGGCACCTTGTTATTGATCGCAGGCAATGGCTTGGTGATCCATCGCTCTAACCAGGTCGCCGCATCAAAGCCACTAGCAATTGCTTCCGGATTGGAGTCCTCCACGGTTTCATGGACCATCTTTACCAGGGAAACAAGTCCTAGCAGGCGCTCTGATTGCTCGGGCGTTATCCGCGCATCCGTTTTCAGCTTGCCTGAGGCGGTAGATTTCGCGATGCCTAGCATTCTTAAGGCATGCTCCTGAGGCATATGCAATGTATCGATGACATTGTAAAGATCGCGCGCAGGGATACCCGCCTTCACGACGGTGATCACTTCCATTTCATCTTGAGTATCCACGGTCCCAATAATCCCACCTCTCAGTCCAAGTACGCCAGGGTTATTGGCTCGCTTCGGTGTAGCCGCGAAGGCTCGAAGCGTTTTTTCAGGGGCCGCAAATTGGACGCGGGCAACAGCTCTAGGCTTCTTCTGAGTAGTGGATTTCTTCTCCATACCAGTCTCCTTTCGGAAAAAAATTATCTACATCTGGACATTTTGATTATACGCTCACCAAATCGGATTATGTTGAAATCCCCCCATGCTGTAATTGGCAGGCAATTTGTATTGAATTAAGAATGCCTCAACATCGTTGACTGCTAAGGCTTATGGCGAGTTAAAGTTGACGCGTGGATGACGCCTCAAGGACGCCCCAGCTAAGGCGCAGTTTAGCGCGCTGCTTGAAATGCCTTGTGGCCCTCTGAACCGTGAAGGCAACGCTTGATGCGGATGAGCTTAACCTCAAACTACAGCAATTAAACTAAACAAAATTATCAGCACCCAAGGTTGACCTTGTGCCTGGGCTAGCGGCTGTTTTTCTCATACCAGTGCATCAGGATGAGCAAAAAGTCATCATGCCCGGCAATCAGCCTCCCCTGCGCTTGGTGCAATTCCATCCAGAAAAATGAAAACAGGATTGCAGCCTCGCCAGTATCCGCATGGTTTTCTTCGTGCAACCAATTTGCGGGCATCACTTCTTGCGCATTGATCTGCACATGAACACATGGCGTTCATGTACTTCAGCCTTGCCATAGCGCAGCATGGAATATTGGTAACTGCCCAACAAGCGGATGTTGTTAACAGCGCTTATTCCCGCTTCTTCATGCAATTCTCTGATGGCGGCTTGTTCGGGTGTTTCTCCCTGCGCCACGGTGCCAGAAACTACCTGAATACCAGCCTCGGGAAACTGCGGCTGGCTAAACACCAGAAACTTTTCTCCCCAGGTGACATAGACCATGGCTTTATGTTTCAGCGTTAAATCAGCTTGGGGGCTAGGCATGAACAAAACTCCAGTGTGTGATTGCCATTGCTGTGATGGCAAATGGTGTGATTGCTAATGAGGCTGCTCAAGCGCTCAACTCCGTGAAGATAGATATGATCTGTGCCCAAACCAAGCCAGCAGTGTTTTGAAGACTAGCCATTGATTTAATTTTACCGCCTCATCTGGGCTGAAAGCTGACCAGCCCTAATGCAGCTCAGTTGGGCATTGAAGATGCCTAATGCATAATTGATGCTCGACTAGGCCACTGACCGGGATTTTGCATGCGCCATATCCGCCGCCCTGCAAGCTTGCAAGCACTGCTAGCGCTCACAAGTGCTGTGCTGTCGCTCTCTCAGCCACTGGATGTAATGGCGGAGTCTTTCTCCGGCAAGGTCATAGACGTTGTGGATGGTGACACCATTATCGTGCTGGATGAACCTCATCAACACAAGGTCAAGCTACTGGGGATAGATGCGCCTGAAAATCGGCAGCCTTATGGCCCTGAATCGCAGGCGATGCTAGCCGAGTTGATTGCTGGTGAGACCGTGGTGGTGGCTTTTACGGAGCGGGACAAACAAAAGCGACTGATAGGCAAAGTGATCTTCAAAGGCCAGGATGTCAGCTACTTGCAGCTGCAGCATGGGATGGCCTGGTCGTATCAACACCATCAAAAGCTGCAAGAGGCTGAAGACCGCTCGCTATATGTGCATACAGAAAAACTGGCCAGAAAGCTGAAGATAGGTTTGTGGGCGGATAAATGGCCGCAAGCGCCTTGGGCATTCAGGAAAAAGGCCGAGATTCAACGTAAGGCGGCAATTAAATCCAAAGCAGCTCACAGCCAATAAAGGCTTAAGCGACTTGTCAAAATGGGCGAGGATTAAGGTTGAATTTCAATCACAGTGCCCGGCGCAACTTTATCCCAGACTTGCTGCATAACCACTGCTTGGGTTTTATGCTCAGTGCTGCCGTTATAGCGCACACCCAGCACGGTTGTTTAACGCTTGCGCTTCATCACAAACCCCACTTCCAAACCAAACACCTCTGCAATTTTATTCAGTGTTTCAACCTGGGGGTTACCTGTGGCGGACTCGATTTGGCGCAATGCCCCCAATGAAATACCTCTATGCTTGGCAAACTCTGGTTGCGTCAGTTTGCTCAGTTTGCGAATCTGTTTCACGCCTTCAGCAAAAGATAATTCGCCCCGCTGCACCGCTTCGTAAAATTGATCCCGGGCCAGGCGTTCAAGATCATGGTCTATTTTTTTAATGCGCTTATCCACAACACATTTCCTTTGCAGCTTCGATGTTGTAACGCAGCCGCTCAATGACCGCCTCATCCAGGGCGTGCTGCTTCATCACTGCGGGCAGCCCCGCAAGTACGCCAGCAAAATCGGCCATATCCGCTACAACACGCTGTTTAATGTCATCCGTGGTATCGATATGCTCAACAATGCCCTTGAGTTGATTAAATTCACGCCCGTCTTCAACCCAGCGATAGCTTCTGGCAATAATTTCCGGGTCCATAAACATGGGGGCAAAATCATAGAGGGGAGTGAGCTGAATAGTGCCATCAGGCAAGCGTTGCATCGCAGTGTTACGGCCATGATTATCCGTATTGCCCATCGCCCGGTTCATCAACTCGCGTTTAATGAATTCCACAAGCTCGGTTGCTGGATGAGTTGCATGTTGAGCAATCGCATTCGCCAGCGTGAATAGCGACACGCCCCCAGGGAACCCAGAAATTCCAGCGACCGACAATAAACTCTCCTGATGCAGCCGGATAACTTCAGCTTTCTCAGTATTGACCCTGCGATCAAAGCGCTCAATAAAGAGCATATTGTTAGTGGTGTAGCACTCGCCATATGTGCGCAATCCGCACGCCCTGGCTATAGCAAAGTAAATGGCTTCAATCCTGAGCACATCAAGATCCGCCTGCGTTTTGCCTCTGGGCAATTTCACCAGCCAGTGTTTATAAGCCTGGGCATCATCTAGGGCAGCGTCGGCAAACCAGAGACCTTCCATGTTTTGTGTGAGCAGAAATTTGGGCGCGGCGCCTTGCACGCCTGTCGTGCCTGCAGTCAGCATGGCATGCAACCATATGTGATTAACAAAAGGCTCATGTCGGCTGACAATCTGCGCTTGAGTAAACCCTGCCACTTGCGCATCCACATGCTTTTCACGCCAGCGGTGGAAATACTCAACGGCGGTATTCAGCCGTAGATTGCCAATCGGGTTGAATGCCCCGATTTGTGCCAGCGGGATATCCATATCATCGCCATCCGCCTTGGCCAACTCTTGCAGCAAATATTTTCGCCCCAGACCCTGGGGCACTAGATCAAAGATAAAAGCCGGGCAAATTGGCACCCCATCCTCACCAACCCCAAACCTTGCACCATGAACAGGCAGGGCAAAAGAAACCGGAACAGGCTTATCGGAAAATTGATAAATAGGCAGGTAATCGAAGCATGCGCGGTGGCCTGCCACCTGCCTTATTTCAGCAGCGGCAATCCACGCGCCATCTTGATATACCTCAATAATGCTTCCCATAATTTATATATTACAATAATCAAATCATGGAAATCAAATGCGGTTATTTATCTATTAAGATAGATAAATTATGCAATCAAGTCATCGCCATCCAGCGCATGGCTTCAACATCATTCTTGGTCACCACGCTAATCTGTGCCTTGAAACGTTGCCCCATGTGGTCTTCCAGAATCTCTTCACCCAGATGCACCATGCTGCCCATCACTTCGTCGTGCACACCCAATTGATGGGAGTCTGAAATCTTGAACCCCACAAAGCGTTTGTCGCATTCCAATACGTATTTTTTGCCATGTTTGCTCTTGGCTACTACTCGACCTGTCATTGCCCCGCTCTGCCTCGCTGGTTGATACAGCAAGTAGAGCTGATTGACTTACAGATGGTTCAAGCGCATCCGTGAACCTCAGCAAATTTCGCGGTATGTCTCTGCCCGTACTGCTGTTAATCATTGCTGATAGCAATTATCCCAAACCCGTTTGTCGCATTCATACTTCCCTCGTGAAGCTGGAGATGCTGTTGAAACTGAAGTCGCCACCTAGCACGTAGCAATGACTTGTTTTTATTATAAAAACCACATTTCAATCAAGCCTTTAATAAATGCAAATGAGATGTTTACTTATTAAGTTTTAAAATATATTCTGCGCCTGTTCCCATCTATGCCGTTCCAATTTTTTGCTCAGGAGGCAATCTTGCATTCCACATCATCCCGTTTTTACTTTGCCTTGCGCTTTGCGCCCGCCACAGCTGTTCTGCTGGCATTCAATATGGCGGTTGCGCACGCTGACATTGCCAACGCGGAAGAGGAAAAGCCACAAGACTCCACGCTGGAGGAAATCAAGGTGACTGCCAGTGCTGACGCTTCTGCTGCTGGCCTGCCAAAAGCCTACGCGGGCCGCCAGGTAGCCCGTGGTGCGCGCCTGGGATTGCTGGGCAATAAGGATGTGATGGATACGCCATTCTCGTTCAACTCCTACACCAATGAATTGATCCAGGATCAGCAAGCCAAGAGTGTTGGTGATGTGTTGCTCAATGATCCATCGGTGCGCGTCGCGCGTGGCTTTGGTAATTTCCAGGAATCTTATTTTGTACGTGGCTTCCTGTTGGGTTCTGACAGCGTGGCCTACAACGGTCTCTATGGCCTGCTGCCGCGCCAATATATTTCCGCAGAACTTTTTGAACGTGTAGAGGTGTTGCGCGGAGCTTCCGCATTTATCAATGGCAGCAATCCCTTTGGTGATGGCATAGGCGGTGCGATTTCCCTGCTGCCCAAACGCGCACCCAATGAGCCGATCAACCGCGTCACCCTGGGTTGGAGCCGTGGTGATCAGGGCCTGGTAGCTGCTGATTTTGCACGACGTCTTGGGCCAGATGAGCGTTTGGGTATACGCCTTAACGCTACCCAGCGTCGCGGAGGCACCGGGGTAGATAAAGAGCATGTTGAGCTGGGCCTGGCTTCCATAGGCCTGGACTGGCGTGGCGATCAATACCGAATCTCTGGCGATATCGGTTATCAGGACAACAAGCTGCAAGAAACCCGTACCAATGTAACGCTGGCAGATACAGTAACCGCCGTACCACGCGCACCAAAAAGCACTAGCAACTGGGCGCAACCATGGTCTTATTCCAATGAGCGCGATCTGTTTGGCACCCTGCGTGCCGAATATGATGTGACTGAAACCACCACGGCATGGTTTGCAGGCGGTTTCCGCGAAAGTAATGAGGCCAACTCTCTAGCCAATCTTACCGTGACCAACGGGGCTTCCGGCGCTGGCAGTATTTATCGATTCGACAACACGCGTGAAGACTCTGTGCGTACAGGTGAAGTGGGGTTACGCGGCAAGTTTGATACCGGCCCGGTGGGCCATGAATGGGTGGTCACCTCCAGTTATTTCAAACTGGAAAAGAAAAACTCCTACGCCATGGATTACCTCAACACCAGAGCCACCAATCTTTACAATGGCCTGAGCTATATTCGCCCAGACTACTCAGCCGATACCCTGTTTGGTAATACACTGTCTGACCCCAGGTTGGGCGGCACAATCTTGATGCGCAGTACTGCCATAGGCGACACGCTGTCCTTCCTGGATAAGCGCTTGTTAGTGACCCTGGGTGTACGTCATCAGAAACTGGATATCATTAACTATGCCTATAACACTGGTGCCATCAGTGACGAGTATCACGAAAGCAAGAACAGCCCGGTACTAGGGGTGGTAGTAAAGCCGACCAAACAAATCTCGGTGTATGCCAACTATATTGAAGGCTTGAACCAAGGTGATACTGCGCCAAGCACAGCCTCAAACGTTGGCGCGATTCTGGCCCCCTTCAAATCCAAGCAAAAAGAAGTAGGCGTCAAGTTCGACCTGGGCAGGCTGGGGCTTAGCGCTGCCTACTTCACCACGGATAAACCCCGTGGCGTGGTAGGTTCAGATTTGATATTCCGCAGCGCAGGTGAAGACACCCACCAGGGCATAGAGTTGATGGCCTTTGGCGAAGCCATGCCAGGTCTGCGGGTGCTTGGTGGCGCAACCTTCCTTGATACTGAGCAAAAAGATACCAACGATGTGACGACAGAAGGCAAACGCACCATAGGCGTTCCCAACAAGCAGGCTAATCTGGGCCTGGAATGGACAGTGCCCGGTGTGAGCGGCTTGTCGCTGGACATTCGTGCGATTGCAACTGGCCAAGTTTATGCCAATGCCACCAACACCTTGAACGTCCCAGGCTGGACGCGTCTGGATATCGGTGCACGTTACCTGACGGAAGTGGGTAGCAAGCTCGTCACCCTGCGTGCTCGTATCGACAACCTGACCGACAAGGATTACTGGGCTTCCAGCGGTGGTTATGCTGGACAGGGCTATCTGGTGCTTGGTGGGCCACGCACCGCCACCATTAGTGCGACGCTCGATTTTTAAGCCTAGTGCTTTCCAATCCCAGACTTTGCCTAGGCATAAACACTCACTGAGGAATTAAATACGTTCCGGCTCTCACCTAACGCCATGCCTAGCGGCATGGCGTTTTCATATCATCAGTGACATATAACCGTGCATGATTGCCTTAGCGCCATTTGTTTTGTAAGCCGCGTGAGAACTGTGACAGAATCAGGGTAAGCAAGAAAAAAGAAAAACCATGTTATCGGACGACATTATTGCGCTAGCCAAGGCCAGCGCTAATTACGCAGGCTTTGTGCCTGTACATCAAAATAATGACTGCATCAGAATTGCCTATGCCTGGCTGGATGCGCAGATCAAGACCTCCAGCGTACGAGAAGTGCCCGTGAGCCAACGGGGGTTAATCCGCGCCTGGGGCGGTGCATTGGTGATGTATGCCGATATCATTGTGGCGGCTGAGATACACCCGGCGATTAAAGGCGTTTACCCTAATCTTAATATTTCCGAGCAACTGACCTTACCCCAGCCTAGCCGTTTGGCGCATATCAGCGGGGCGCATGAGCACCCTGCCTTGATGCAGTTTGATACCTCGCAGTTTTACGCACATATAGAGGAATAGCACGGGCTAGGCCCAAGGGCTTAACCCGCCCTTGCCCGCCTAGAAAGTGCGTTTGATATAGCCAAAGAATTTGTTATCGCCAGTCTTGTAGCCACTGGAGGTGACATACCAGTCATCATTGGCATCGGTATACACATAACTCACCCCTGCATTCCAGCCCTTGCTATCCGCAATCGCAAAATCCCGATTCACTCCCACAGAAACATCGGTGTAATCTGCCACCGAATAATTCTTCACCGCCTGATGCCCCACATGTAGCGACACATTCAGCTCATACCATGGCAAGGCATTGTTGTAGTTCAACTCCACATAGCTGCTGCCCTTGGAATCGCTGTCTCCAGTCATATGGTTGCCTATCAGCGTATTGCCATAGGATTTGCCATTCACGCCAAACCAGTCTGTCAGTGAGTAGGAATACTTCACGGTAAAGTGGCGGTAATCCAGCGCCAGGTTGAGTTCGGTAACATTGGCCGATTGTCCGGCGATTTTTTCATTGTCTGGGTAATAGAACTGCAAGAAACCCGCTGTACCTATCAGCTCCTCAGTCAAGGCATGGCTATAGCCCCCGTAGATATCCACCTCCAAGGTGTTCCCGTAGATAGCGTCCTTGTGCACATTGGTGGCACCCAGCCCCAGAAACAAGCCGCTCTCATGCGAATAATCAATAAACGCCTGTATCGCCCCACGACCACGCGCATAGGAAATGCCACGGAATAGGTAATCACTATAGAAGCCGAAGTTGGTGGTGATGTGATGGGGTGAAGCTGGCATATCCTGCGCTGTGGCAGGGGCTTCTTCAGCCATGGCATGCATGGCTGAAAGTGAGCCTAGCAGGCCACAGGTGATCAGGATTTTTGTTGAAGTACGCATGTTGATTCCTTGTATTGTCAGGGTTGGGATTGATGACTCAATCTCGACAATAAAGAATCAGCTTATGTATTTGAATACCCTGGAATGGGTAGCAACTAAGGAGTACTCACTTAGTCTTAAACCCTTTTAGATATTGGGTTTATCGTATCGGCCATCTAAAAAAACAAAAAGGAGGGACATGGTCAGTGTTCCCTCCTTTCCGAATGCTCCAATCATGAATATGAAGCAGGCATCGCTCGTAAAAGCCAGCTTATTTTCGCTAAAGCCATTTCACCAGACCATTCCCAAGAAGTACTACTTCCAAGGAGGTAGCGAATCAATCACATTTGTTATGGGGATAAAAATCGTGAGTGCAGCCTGGTTTAATTACATTTGCCCTAACAACCATTTCGTTTATTGCGTTTATTGCGTTTAATTCTTAAAATACCACCATCAGGTAAACACCCCACCCTATGGAGATTGAAATGAGTTTGGAAAAAGTCGATGTGCCTCATGACGAGCCGCGGCTTCCTACAGCGCACGAGTCAGCTTTAGCCAGAGAAAGCAGCCGTGTGCTGTCGCTGCATGTCAGCTCCACTGCCGATGAGCGCTACCTTTGTGTGATAGACGACAATGGTGAGCAAGAGAAGGTCACCATCCCCTCCTCCGCGTTTCGCCTGTTATTGGACATTCTTAGCCAAATGTCTTTAGGCAATGCCGTCAACGTTACCCCGGTGCAAGCGGTGCTCACAACGCAGGAGGCGGCTGATATGCTGAATGTCTCAAGGCCTTTCCTGGTCAAGTTATTAGAAAATGGAAAAATCCCTTTCCACAAAACTGGTGCTCACCGCCGCATTTATTACAAAGACATCATTGACTACAAATCCCATATTGATAGTCAACGCACTCAGTCTTTGGATGAACTGGCTGCCCAAGCGCAGGAATTAGACATTGGTTATTGATGCATTCAAATTTCACCGTCATATTTGTTCATCTCCTGCATCATAAAAAAAGCCGGGCAGCGGCGCTAGAAGCGTGCTTACCCGGCGATGGGACCTACGTCAGTACTTCATACTGCTACTTACTACAGATTTAGCCTCGGGATTTAGAACTGGGTTTGCCCAGGAATCCAAGTCGTGCCTGCCAGCGGCACCTTGGCCATGGCGGAGGCTTCCAGGGTCAGCGCCACCAAATCTTCCGGCTCCAGGTTATGCAAATGTGACTTACCGCAGGCACGGGCAATCACTTGCGCTTCCATGGTCATCACCGACAGGTAATTCGCCAGTCTACGACCCGCCTTGACCGGGTCTACACGCTTCATCAGTTCAGGGTCTTGCGTGGTGATACCTGCAGGGTCCTTACCCTCATGCCAGTCATCATAAGCACCCGCGGTGGTGCCCAGTTTGTTGTATTCCTCTTCCAGCGCTGGGTCATTGTCACCCAGGGCAATCAGCGCGGCAGTACCAATCGCCACTGCATCTGCACCCAGGGCCAGCGCCTTGGCCACATCAGCGCCATTGCGGATGCCACCAGAAACAATCAGCTGTACCTTGCGGTGCATGCCCAAGTCCTGCAAAGCTTGTACCGCAGGGCGAATCGCCGCGAGGATGGGGATGCCTACATGCTCAATAAACACCTCTTGCGTCGCAGCGGTGCCACCTTGCATACCATCCAGCACCACCACATCCGCACCCGCCTTCACCGCCAGCGCCACGTCGTAATAAGGACGCGTTGCGCCTACTTTGACGTAGATAGGTTTTTCCCAATCGGTAATCTCGCGGATTTCGGCAATCTTGATTTCCAGATCATCCGGGCCAGTCCAGTCCGGGTGACGGCAGGCAGAACGTTGATCCACGCCTTTAGGCAGGCAGCGCATCTTGGCTACACGGTCACTGATCTTTTGCCCCAGCAGCATGCCGCCGCCGCCTGGCTTGGCACCCTGGCCTATCACCACTTCAATGGCGTCAGCCTTGCGCAGGTCGTCCGGGTTCATGCCGTAGCGTGATGGCAGGTATTGATATACCAGAATGGAGGACTGACCACGCTCTTCCGGGGTCATGCCGCCGTCCCCTGTAGTGGTGCTGGTGCCCACGGCACTGGCACCACGGCCCAGGGCTTCCTTAGCTGGGCCGGACAAGGCACCAAAGCTCATGCCTGCAATGGTGACTGGCGTTTTCAGGTGGATAGGCTTCTTGGCAAAGCGGTTGCCCAGAATCACATCGGTACCACATTTTTCGCGGTAGCCTTCCAGCGGGTAACGGCTGATGGATGCCCCGAGGAACAGCAGGTCATCAAAATGCGGCAGCTTGCGCTTGGTGCCAGCACCACGGATGTCATAGATGCCAGTTGCCGAAGCACGGCGGATTTCCGAGATGGTGTTTTTGTCGAAGGTCGCGGAAAAGCGCGGTTCGGTATGCGGGATTTTTGGCGCGTCGCTCATGATTAGTAATCTCCTGCGTTATCGACGTGGAAGTTGTAAAGCTTGCGGGCCGAGCCCAGCAAGGTGAAGCTGTCAGGGTTTACATCGCCATGGCCGGATTCAGCCAGCAGGTCCACCAGAATCTGCTTGGCAGTGTCATCCATGGGCTTAACCTCGCAATCAGAACCCAGGCTCTGGATATTGCCGCGCACAAAAATGCGCGCTTCGTAGAGGGAGTCACCCAGCGCTTCGCCAGCATCCCCCAGAATCACCAGGTTGCCAGCTTGCGCCATAAAGGCGGAGAAGCTGCCTACCGAGCCGCCAACCACGATGTTGGCACCCTTCATGGAGATGCCGCAGCGCAGGCCCGCGTCACCATCTATGATCAGCAGGCCGCCATTAGCGGTAGCACCCGCAGCGTTGGAGGCAAAGCCCTTGACGTGCACACGGCCAGACATCATGTTTTCTGCCACGCCAGTGCCAGCGCTGCCCTCAATCACCACATTGGCCAGCTGGTTCATGCCTGCGGCGTAATAACCCGCATGACCCTGTATGGTGACATTGACATCAGCCTTGAGGCCCACGGCAATATTGTGCGAGCCATTGGGGTTATCTATGGTCACCGCTTTGCCGTCCAGCACGCTGGCGTCACTGTGCAGGTATTGGTTAACCTCACGCAGGGTGTGCTTTTCCAGATCAAATTTTACAGTTTCCATACGTACATCTCCTTAGGTGCAGGCTCGAAGACCTTGGCGTTCTTGATATCAGGCAGGTGCGCCAGTGAACGGAACTCGGATGCAATCGCCACATAGTCATCGTGTTCGGCAATGATGGCGGGCTTGCAGGCAAAGGGGTCACGCACCAGCGCCAGTTGATCCTTGGTACCCATCAGCAGGGTGTAGAAGCCATCCAGCTCGTCAAAGCCATGCTCCAGCGCGGTTTGCAGATCGTCACCTTCACGCATGCGCCATTGCAGGAAGCGGCAGGCAGCTTCGGTATCGTTATCGGTCTCGAAGGAGATGCCTTCATGTTCCAGCTTGCGACGTATGCTGTGCGCGTTGGAAAGGGAGCCGTTGTGTACCAGGCACCAGTCTTCACCTGCAGTGAAAGGGTGAGCGTGCGAAGGTGTAATTGCGGACTCGGTTGCCATGCGGGTATGACCCACCAAGTGGCTGCCAGAGAGCTTGGAGAAGTCATAGCGGCTGGCCACTTGTGCAGGGGTGCCAGTGTCCTTGTAGATATCCATCAACTGGCCCACTGCCAGCAGGTGCACTTGCGGGTAAGCCTGCTTGACCCAGGCCTTGACGGTGTCTGGGCTGACGTTGGTGGTCAGTACCGCATGGTTGACCTTAACTTCCAGCTTGGCGCTGGTCTTGAGTGCGGCATTGAGTTCGCTAACTAGCTTGTTCCAGTCCAGCGAGGCATCGGCGCTATAGAGGCTGAACTTGCGCGCACTGGCACCCACCGGGGCGCCGAAGATGGCCAAACCAGCGGAATCCGGGCCGCGCTCTGTCATGCCTATCAGCATGGGCAGCATCAGTTCACCGATATTGGCCCGCATGTTCTGGTTCTTCACCAGCAATCCCACGATTCCACACATGATGTTTCTCCTTACAAAAATCCTGAATTAAAGATGTGGCTAAAAATTGGCTAAAAAATATTAGAAAAATTCGACGTAGCGATTGATTTCCCAGTCCGAGACATGGCGCTGATAATCAATCCACTCCGCACGTTTGAGCTTGATAAATTCATCGGTCAGCGCATGGCCCAGCGCATCGCGCAACACCTGGTTGGCCTCCAGCTTGTCGAGAGACTCATTGAGGTTTTGCGGCAGAATGCCTATGCCCTGTGCTTTCATCTCCGCCAGGCTGAGATCAAACAGATTGCTGGCGTGACCTGCACCTGGGTCCAGCTTGCGCTCCACACCATCCAGGCCAGCAGCAATCACCGCGGCCGTGGTCAGGTAAGGGTTGCAGCTGCCATCCGGCAGGCGCAGTTCCAGACGACCATAAGGAATACGTACCATGGTCGAGCGGTTGTTATTGCCGTAGGAAATATAGGCAGGAGCCCAGGTAGAACCCGTCAATGACTGGCTAACCACCAGACGCTTATAGGAATTGACCGTGGGTGCCGCCAGCGCGCATAGCGCAGGTGCGTGATGCAGAATGCCCGCCAGGAAGTGATAAGCCAGCGGTGACAGGCCGTGACCCGTCGTGTCGCTATCATCATGGAACAGGCTCTTTTCACCATCGCCTATGGACATATGCATATGCATGCCATTGCCTGGACGATTGCCAAATGGCTTGGGCATAAAGGAGCAGGTCATGCCCAGTTCATTGGCAATATGGCTGGCCGCCATCTTGAACAGAATGTAATCATCCGCGCTCTTGAGGCAATCGGCGTAGGTGTAATTGATCTCGAACTGGCCGTTGGCGTCTTCGTGGTCAATTTGGTAAACATCCAGGCCAGCCGCAATCAGCGATTCGGTCAGGCGCTCAAGGAATACCGATTGCCGCGTCATGCCCTTGTAGTCATAACAGGGCTTCTGCAAGGTATCGTGCTCATCACAGGGTTGCAAAGCGCCTTTGTCATCACGCTTCAGCAGCGAGAACTCAGGCTCCAGCCCGGTGTAAAGCGTCCAGCCACGTGCGGCCAGGCGATCTACCTGTTTTTTCAGAATCACGCGTGAGTCATATTCATAAGGCTTGTTCTCGACATGGCCATCGCAAATAATGCGCGCATAGCCGGGCTGCCAGGGAATCAGGCTCAGGGTGGATAAATCGCCCACGGCCATATAGTCCGGGCCGTTAGGCAAAATGCCCATGCCCCAGATCGCCCCACCAGCAAAGCCTGCACCACCCTTGACTATGGATTCGAGGTGGGCTGCAGGCACCGATTTAACCTTGGCCACGCCGTGAATATCCACGAACTGGGCCAGTACATATTTCACCTGGTTATCTGCCAGAAACTTCTTCGCATCGGCCAATTCCTGCGCCGGCGTGCTGGCCTGATAAGTGAATTTTCCATCAACTATCTTCATATAACTCTCCCGATTGATTCATTTATAGGCGCTGAAATAGCGACCTATGCCGACGGGTCCGCCGCTGTGCTCGTGAGCGATGCCTGCAATCACATCCCACATATATGGACCGTACGAACTATCGCACCACAGCCTGAAAAGGCTCTCCTCCTCCAGGTCCTGGTGCATCAGGACTACGCTGACCCCGGCGAACTGCGTCATAACGACGTCTTTTTCCCCCAGGGCTACGCGAGTTAAATCTATGGAACAAACTTCTGAAAACAACTGCGCCACCGCAGTGCCGCCAAGAACAAACGCAGCCTCCACATGCGGTACCAGGTACAAGCCAGGCTGAGCGCTAAAGGCCAGACTCAGCCTTTCACATACCGACTCAGTTGCTGTGCCTGCTGCATCCTCAATCAGGAACTCAGTGTTACCCAGCCTGAGAATCAAGCAGCCTGCTGCGCTCACTACCCAGCGATTGGCAGCCTCGGGGATGACCAGTCCCTGTTGCTGCAACCATTGCGCGGCATTGGCACCTTTGACGCCAAATTTGCGCAGGGCACTGGCATCAGCCAGGCCCAATACTGCTTTTCTTGCCAACTCAACTTCATCCGTGGCAAACCGCGTTGCCTGACGCATGCCGTTGATGTCATCCCAGAGCAGGTCCTGACCATGCAGGGCGTGGGCTATGGGTGTCATGAGTTTTTCTGTCTGCATTTCGCTATTCAATTTCATGCTGTGTTCTTTCAAGCTGGCTACGCGGTTCACTAATTATTGCGCTGCAAGAAAATGGCCATCCACCACAGTGGCCGCCACCAGCGCGCCACTATCGGTGCGAATCTGGAATACAGCTCCCAGGGCCTGCTGCTGTGGCGAGACATAGGCAAAGCCGATGACGCGCTTGACCGTGTCTGAGTAAGCAATGCTGGTGACGCGACCATCAATGTCACCATCACGTATCACCAGATTGCACTCCAAGGGAATTTCCCCGGCATAGCCTGGCGTCAGGGCAAAGGCCACCAGGGTTTTTTTCAGTGGCCGCTTGGCGATAATCTGCAGGCTGCGCTTGCCTATGAAATCGGGCTTGTCCAGCGCCAGGGCATGGTCGGCACCAATCTCGAAAGGATTGGTCAGGCCATCGGTATCTATACCCGACATGGCATGGCCCATTTCCAGGCGCAGCAAACGCTGGGCATCGGTACCAAAAGGCTTGAGTCCCAGGCCCTGCCCGGCCGCCATCACGCGCTGCCAGACAAAGCTGGCCTGGGGTGTGGGGATATGCAATTCGTAGGTGAAGTCAGAGACAAAAGCCACGCGCAACAAGCGCACAGGCACCCCTGCAATCTCACTCAAACAGGCGCTGCCAGGCTGTAGTTGATCCAAGCCCTGCATGAGTCCGGAAAGAATCTGCCGTGCCAGTGGCCCGGCAATATTGATAGCGGCATAGGCCCCAGTCACATTGACCAGGCCAATATCCAGCTGCCAGATTTGCTGCCAGCGCTGCATTTCGCGGTAAACCGCTGCTGCATTGGAAGTCCCCGAACTGAGATAAAACAGTTTTTCATCCAGCCTGTGGGCCAGGCCGTCATCCACCACCACGCCTGCTTCATCCAGCAGCAAGGTGTAGCGTGATTCGCCTACGGCCTGATCGGCGTAACGCCCCGTAAAGAATCGCTCCAGGAACAAGGCCGCTTCATTGCCATGGACTTCTATCTTGCCGAAAGAGCTGCTATCTATAATGCCCGCCTGCTTGCGCACCGCCTCAACCTCGGCCAAGACCGTCTGCGCCACGCTCAAGCCAGGCACCTGATAGTAGGCAGCCCGTTTCCAGGCCCCAACATCAGTCATCACTGCCCCGAGTTGCAGATTGGCATCATGCAAAGGCGTGAGGCGGTGCGGGTGAAAACCACGGCCCGCCAGATGCCCTATCGGTGTGGGGTGGAAGAAAGGACGTGAGGTGGTAGTGCCTATCTGCTCCACAGGCACACCGCGTACACGTGCCAGAATGCGGATGGCATTCATATTGGAATGCTTGCCCTGGCTGGGGCCCATGCCCACGGTGGTAAACCGCTTCATCAACTCGATGTTGTCAAAGCCTTCCTTGGCGGCATTGATGAAATCCTTGACCTGGATATCCTCATCAAAATCCACAAAATTCTTGCCCTTGGGGTGTGGCACTATGGGGTAAGCATGGCTTTGCGCCGTGGCTGCGAGGGCAACCGTGGCTGGCTCTGCCACCTCTTGGCCCAGGTGACGCAAAGCCAGTCTTGCTGCTCTTACGCCATCGGCCATTTTGTCATTCAGCTCATAAACCCCATTGACCCGACCAGCGGCAAACATGCCTGCAGGCAAACGTTGTGGCACAAACTGGTGTACGCCATAGTCATAACGCATCTGGGTACCTGCCTGATAAAGCAGGTTGGCGGTAGGCACCCAACCCGCGCACATGGCTACGCCATCGCAGGCCAGGGAGATTTTGTCGTGCAACTGGGCTTCGTTGCTTGCGCTGTCATAACTGGTGATAGTCACGGACTTGACGCCAGACTTATCGGCATTGGCCTGTACTTCGTAAATACAGCTGGCAGGGATAATCTTGACGCCGCGCTTGAGCAATTGATCCGGCAGCGCACTTTCTTCTGCACGCGCACGTAAATCCACCAGTGCCGCCACCTTGACACCCGCTTGCAGCAGATCCAGCGCCACGCGGTAGCCATAATCATTGGCGGTAAACACCACACCATTGCTGAAAGGCAGCACGCTGTAGCGGTGCATCAGACGTTGCGCGGCTGAGCCCAGCATCACACCGGGGATATCATTGTTGCGGAACACCGGAGGCTGCTCGAAAGCGCCGCTGGCCATGATGACAGCGCGTGCTCTGACCTTGACCATGCCCGCCTTGCTGACCAGGGGAATCAGGTGATCAGGGTAATAACCCGCGGCATAAGTGCCCAGGCGCAGGCTGACATTGGGCAATTGCGCCAGACGCGCCAGCAGTTGCTCACGCAAGGTGCTGAACTCCTGACCGCCAGCCCAGTCAAAGCCCAGGCTGCCCCCCGCCTGCGCATTTTCATCGGCGATAATCACGCGCAAGCCGCTGGCTCCAGCTTCCAGTGCGGCGGATAAACCTGTGGCACCTGCGCCTATCACCAGCACATCACAGTGCTCATGCAGTTTGGGCTTGGTAATGCGTGGGTAATTGAAATTGACCACGCCCAAACCTGCCGCCTTGCGGATAATGTTTTCCCAGAACGGGAAAAAGCGTTTGGGGGTATGGAAAGCCTTGTAGTAAAAGCCCACGGGTAACAGTGGCGAAATGGAATCGATAAAGCGGCTTTTATCTTTCTTGACGCCGCCATCGGTGTTGACCGCTTTTAGCGCCATGCCTTCGGCTACGGCCACTACGTCACCGCGCATATTGGTATCCATGCCGTCGGTGAGCATGACATTGACGTCATGATTGGCCAGGCTGAGGATGCCGCGTGGGCGGTGATACTTGAAGCTGCGGCCCAGCACCTGCTCACCGCTGGCCCAGAGTGCGCTGCTGATGGAATCACCCTCAAAGCCGCTGAACTCGCGGCCTTCATAACTGAATTTGACGCTGGCGGCGCGATTGATCCACTCGCCCTTGTTATTGGCTAAACGCGCACTCATGCTTGGCTCTCCTGGCCTTTCAAATATGTACGGATGACCTGATCGGTCAAGGTATTGCGCTCGGCGATAAACCAGGTGCCACTCGGCGCGTGGTACCACCATTCCTGCTTGAGTCCTGGGGCACCATTGCGGTTGTGCACATAGTGGGCCCAGACCTGATCACTGCAATCCGCTGCTGGCGGCTGGCGCAGCTCACCACCAAAGACAAACTCGCTCAGGGGGCGGGTGCCGTTCACGGGACAAGTCAATAATTTCATCTGTGTATCCTTTACTGGCCGGGCTAGATCTAATGACCTACAGAAGCCGCGCCCTTTTCCCCGGTGAGTTCGTAATCCTCAAAGCGGGAAAGGCGGAATGAATGAATCAGATCGGGTGCCTGATCACGGGCGATGGTCTCAGCCATGGTCTTGCCGCTGATAGGCGTGGCCTTGAAGCCCCAGGTACCCCAGCCTGCATCCAGATAGAAACCTTCCACCGGGGTCTTGCCCATCACGGGCGCAAAGTCCGGCGTCATATCGGCCATGCCTGCCCATTGGCGTACCACCTTGATATTGGAAAGGAAGGGGAACATATCCAGCATGTGCGAGGTCAGCCCCTCAACGAAATCCAGGGTGGAACGTGTGGAATGCACTTCGTAAGGGTCTAGCGAAGACCCCATCACCAGCTCGCCACGTGAGGACTGACTGACATATACATGCAGGCTGCCTGACACCAGAATCGTATCCAGCCAAGGCTTCATCGGTTCGGTGACACAGGCTTGCAGCGGATGAATCACGATAGGCGTTTCCAGACCCACCATCTCGCAGATGCGGGGGGTGAAACCCGCCACGGCAGACAGCACCTTGGTAGTGGCGATATAACCCTTGTTGGTCTTGACCCCGGCCACCTTGCCGCCCTGCACATCTATGCCCAGCACTTCGGTGTTCTGGAAAATCTCCACACCCAGGCTATCGGCACCTCGGGCATAACCCCAGGCCACACCATCATGACGCGCCACCGAACCCGGTGCATGGAACAAGGCACCCAGGATAGGGGCCTGGCCGCTACAGCTCATATCCAGCTGCGGACAGGCTTTGGCAATCTCATCCGGGCCGACCACATAGCTCTCAACACCCACATGCTTGTTGACCTCAGCGCGCCAGCGCATGGTGCGCATGGCAGATTCGGTGTGCGCCAGGGTGTAGTGACCGCGGGTGGAGTAGAACAGATTGAGATCCAGCTCTTCAGACAGACCTTCGTAAATCTTGACGCTGGCGTCGTAGAACTTCACACCTTCAGGCGTGAGGTAGTTGGAGCGCACGATGGTGGTATTACGGCCTGTATTGCCCCCGCCTATATAGCCTTTTTCCAGCACCGCCACATTAGTGATGCCGTGTTCCTTGGCCAGATAGTAGGCCGCAGCCAGACCATGGCCCCCACCGCCTATGATCACCACATCGTAGGATTTCTTGGGGGTTTCATGCGCCTGGAAAAAACGCTTTCCGGGGTATTCCTTACTCAGGGCATATTTGAGCAATCTTAAGGGCATCTAATAACTCCGTGGCGGGCCGTGACCTACACCGTTAAATTTTTACAAGAAACTTTTTTTCTTGCTGAGAAACTCGTTAGGTGTATTTAACCTCAGGGGTAAATGCAGTGTCAATGACAAAATGAAACTTTTTTTCCTGTCAAGAAACATGACCCAAAGATGCGCGCCAGGTCAATACTCCCTAGGGAGTAGAAGCAAAAGAAAAGGCCTTTCAACGCCTAAAATTCGCAGGCAATTTTTGCTCTGATCACTAGGCTTTTGCCTAGAAATTAAGCAGGGGTTATGCCAATTGCGCTTACTACCCGCGCTTACTGCCTGTTTTTGCGCGCACAGGCCAGCCTAAAAGCACAAAGCCCCATGGCTGGGGCTTTGTGTTATTTCACGTCATGTGCTTAGCAAGCTGATGCCGCAGAGCATGCGCTGGCCCAGGCCAAGCCTGGGCGCAGGCATCACAGCTGTTGCATCAGGATCACGATCAATACCGCTACGGCGATGGCGACAAAGGGCAATATCCCGGCGCGTTTCTTCACGCCCACTTCATTGCCCATATGCATATCCTCGACCATGGACTTGGGGAACACGCCTTTGTCCTGCACAAAGTGGCGATAGAAGAACACAGGCACAATCAATGACGCGCACACCACGCCAGACCACAGTGTGCCCTCTCCCCAGATATTGGCCCCCAGCCCCATCAAAGCCACATTGACGAAGCTCAGCACAGTGCCCAGGCCCAGCAGGATCACGGGGGCCTTATAGGGCCGCTCCCAGTTGGGCCTGTCCAGCCTATGTATCCAGCCTGCGTTGAGGTTGAGGAAATTGAAGATGATGTAGCAGACATTAGACACCGCCAGTACAAAGACGTAATCCGACATCAAGAGCAGCACCAGATTGAAGCACAGGTCTGTCCACATTGCCCGTGTGGGCGCGCCGTGCTCATTGGCCTGCGATAGATACTTGGGCAACCAGCCATCCACCGCGCCCTGATACAAGGTACGTGAGGAGCCTGCCATGGAGGTCATGATGGACAGCAACAAGGCCAGCACCAGCATGATGACGATGACATTGGCCACCTGCTGACTACCGCCCAGCATGGCAGACAAGGCACCCGCCACGCCCATGCCGCTGTAGATATCCGGGGCCAGCATGCCGTCATATACCGCCGGGCTGATTTCATTGCCCGCCGCATCCAGCACGGCTGGCGTGACTAGATGGCCCAGACCCAGATCGGCCTGGAAGGCAATGGGTACGAGGGTGAACACTGCCAGACACAGCAGGCCGGAATAGAAAATCGTCTTGAAGGTATCGGTCTTGGGGTTACGGAACTCACGCGTGTAGCAGACGGAAGTCTCAAAGGCATAGGTAGACCAGGCGGCGATAAACATGCCACCTGCCATGAGTTTCCAGCCTTCTATATCCCACAGGCCATTCACCACATTGCCTGCCTCGTCATAGGCCAGGGGGGCGATAGGCAAGAAATTGGCAGCCGAAACATCCCCGGTCAGCAGCGGCACCAGGCCTATCAGCATCAAGGGTATCAGCGCCGCCAGCCCCAGAATCATGGTCACGCGTGAAGAGCGCAAAATGCCGCCGTGCTGTATGCCAAACACTGCCAGTAGCAAGGCTGCGCCCAGAATAAAGGTGGCATTGATACGCAGGCTAAGGCCAGACTTGATAAAGCCCAGATCCATCAGCGTAACCTGCCAGGTATTGATAACCGCATCGGCGGGGAAAGCCGCGAGCAGGATATACCCTGCCGCCAGCCCCGAGCCTATGGCCAGCACTGGCGTCCACGCCAGCCAGTTACACCACACCGAAATAGGCGCCACAAACTTGCTGTAACGTACCCAGGCAATGGCACCGTAGACTGAAGCCCCGCCGGATTTGTGCGGGAACATGCCGGCAATCTCGGCATAGGTAAAGGCTTGGATAAAGCCAAAGCAAATAGACAGCATCCAGGCCAGCCAGGCGGGTTTACCGACGGTAGAGGCGATGGCGCCTATGGAAAACAGCACCAGCGCTGGTACTCCGCTGGCGACCCAGAATGCTCCCTGCCAGCCTATCTTGCGATGCAGGCTGCCGGGTTTGGGTTGTTCCATAGGAGATAAAGCGGGTGCCGTGACATCTAGAGTGGGTGAAGTACTCAATTGACAGGCTCCTGATCATGGATGGCAAGCTGCGGATTGCATCTCGCTCAGGACACCATTGGATAACGGATGGGCTGGCAGGGACAATTCCTAAGACGGATTACTCCCAAGGGGGTAGGCCATCAGCGGAGGCACCAACACCGTACTTATGGCACGAGGTTGGTGCTTACTTATGCACTAGTTTTGCGCACTAATCTGCGCAAGGTTTTTCGCGCTGGCTGATGATGTTCTACCAGTCATGACTATTTCTGTTTATGCGCCCACACCGCAGCTTCCAGACGGCTGGTCAAACGTAGCTTGCTCAGCACATGTTTGACGTGGACCTTAACCGTGGTATCGGAGATACCCAGCCTGCGCGCAATGGCCTTGTTGCTGAGGCCATCGGCCAGGCATTGCAGAATCTCCTGCTCACGCTCGGTCAAGGCCACTTGTTCTGGCGCCAGCTGCAAAGGCTTGTTGCCCAGCTCCTGCAAGGCCTGCTTCAGCACTTCGGTCAGCCTGTCCTGTATCACCGTCATGCCGCTCATGATCTTCTTCAGGCTGGCCGCCAGTTCCTCCGGCTCCATATCCTTGAGCAGATAACCATCTGCGCCTGCGCGCAGGGCTTCCAGCAGGTCATCCTCGGCATCAGAGACGGTCAGCACGACAAACCTTGCCTGCAGATCGCCCGCCTTGAAGCGGCGCAAGGTTTCCAGGCCATCAAGCTCTTTCATGTTGAGGTCTATCAAGACGATATCCGGTGCCAGTGCGGGGGCCAGTTGCAGCCCTTCCAGCCCGGATGAAGCCTCGCCCACCACTTCAAACATCACATCGGTGCTGATCATCTGCGCGACGCCCTTGCGGAACAGCGCGTGATCGTCGATCAGGAATACCTTGCATGGCTTGTCCAATTATTTTCCCCAATATGGCTTGCGTATGACTTGTGTGTTGCTGGTAACTTATTTGTTGCTGTTAACTTGCTTGGTCGCAAGCGCTTTACTGATTAAGTTTAGGCATAAAAATCAGCCTGACCCGGGTACCACCCTGGCGTCTGGCGGTGATGGTGATATCGCCGCCCAGGGTATAAGCACGGTCGCGCATGATGCTTTGGCCGTAATGGCCGGGCTCTTCACTGCGGATTTCCGGCAGGCCTATGCCATCGTCATCTATGGTCACTACCACCGTGCTGCCTGGGCTATAGGCCAGTGCCACCACCACATTCTGCGCCCCGGCATGACGGATGATATTCGACAAGGCCTCGCGTATCACATGCAAGATATGGAATTCCTCATTCACGGTCAGTCTGCAATTGACCAAACGGTTATCCAGGGTAATCGCTACCGATGATCTGTGGGCAAATTCATCAATCGCCGCCTGAATGGCAAAGCCCAGACCGCGCACATCCATATGCATGCGGAAGGTAGATAGCAGCTCGCGCAATTCACGGTAGGCATTGTCCAGGCCTTCGCGTAGCTCGCTGGTGATTTCGTGGCTGTCGCTATGCTGCAAGTCCTTGTGGGTTTGCAACCTGGCAATCTGGATTTTCATATAGGAGAGCGATTGCGCCAGCGAATCATGCAGCTCACGCGCAATGGCGGCGCGCTCCTCAAACAAGGCCAGGCGCCTGGCCTGCTCCTCACGGCTTTGCGCGCCCAGTACCAGTGACAGCAACTGCGCGGTAATTTCTGCCAGCGTAATGTCGGATTCGTAAAACTCCTGCTCGGGCTTGGCCTCCAGCATTAATAGGCCAAAATGTTCGTTAGGCCCGGCAAAGCTCGCCACTATGCATTCATTGCCGCTCTCCAGCGTGAATTTGGCCGAGCGCTGGCTGCCAAGGTCGCGTTGCACCTGCTCGGGCAGCGGCGTGGGTGCATATTGTGAGTAAAGCAGGCGCTCGCCCTGGCCATCTCCGGTTTTCAGCATCAGTTGCAGCCCGACATTGCGCAAATCCAGACTGCTCTCCATGGAATAAAGCATGGTTCTCAAGGCAGATTCATTGAGCGCAGATTGATTCAGTGCGCCATCCTGCAAGGACAGCACCAGGCCGTGAACAAAGCCGCGCGCGCGCAACAACCTGCGCAGCAATTCACTGCGCGTACGATTAAACCACTCGGTTTCGGCACGGAAACCCTGCATCTGCGCCGAGAACTCATGCACCACGCTTTCCAGCTGAGAAAATTCGTCGCTCTCCGCCTGCTGCTCTCTAGGCAGCATGGCCACCAGCGCCGCCACCCTATCTACCAGCAAATGTTTGGCCAGCAGGGCTGCTGAGAGCAGACAACAGAGCAAGAGCAGCAAACCCATGAATTGCAGCATGGCCAGCACCGTCTGCTTTTCTTCCACGTCATGCCTGAGGGCATTCAGTAGCTCGTCATGTTGTTTGATCAGTGGCCCTGTCAGCGCAGCGCTGGGCTGCAAGCGATACTCAGCCTCGCTTTGCTGCAAGCGGCTCAACAGAGACGCCAAGCCGCCAGACTGATGCTCAATCTGCCAAGAAGCGCTGGGCAGTGGCAGGCTGCTGTTGCTCAAGGCCAGACGCCATTCCAGCTTGCGCTCCGCCACTTGCTGGATTGCGGTCTGGCTGGCGGGTATGTAATCTAGAAGAAAGAAAGTACTGACTTGCATCAACACGCCAAGAATCGCGGCGCAAGCCAGCAGCATGCTGAGCCGCAGATAAAGCGCATGGCGTAACAAGCGCGCAAGCAAGCCCTGGCATCGCGCTAGCAGTCTTTGCTTGAACGTGTTTAATTGCATGTCGGTTTTAAATTAGCTAACACCATTACCCTTTGCACTAGTACCCCTTGCACCATTACCTGCCACAACCGCCTTGAAGATTGCCATGAGCTTATATTTATTCAGCACCTTGATCCTGAGCATCGTGTTCCTGCTGGTATTCAACAGTTGGTGGTCGCCCAGCGCGCCTTTTGCCACCCACCTTACTGGCATGCTTATCGCGGGCAGTGTGCTCATCACCCTGATGCTGCTATTAATCATGTCTCCTGTGCTCAAGCGCCAGGGCCTTAATCGTATGCAGGCACGTTTACATCACCCACACTGGGAGCGCGAAGTTTCCTCGCGCCTGACTTCGCCCGCTGCCGTAGTAGAAGGCCATACCGTCATCTTTGCCAACCAGGCGTTTCTCAATGAGTTAGGCATGAGCGGCATGTCAGATCAGATTGTCGGCATGCCCTTAACCAATGTCATTTACCCAGGTGACCATGCCCTGCTCGCTGCCTTGTTGGCGCATGTGGATGCCCCAGTCAAGGAAGAAAGTACCTTACGTCTACTCTGCCTGGACGGCACCATCTTGCCAAGTAAGCTCTCACTCTCTCCTATGCGGCCCGGTAGCCCGCATGGCAGTTTGCTGCTGCAATTCTCGCTGATTTCCGGCAGCCCGGCCACAGGCGTGGGTTTTGACGAGCAATTCAATTACCACCTGCTGATCAACCGCCTCGAAGAAGTGGTGTTCCAGTTGCAGCGTGGCAACAAGCTCAGCTTTCTCAACCCCGGCTGGGAGCAATTGCTCGAATACCCGGCCGAGGAATCACTGGGCAAATCACTCATAGACTTTATACACCCCGAAGATCAGCCCCTGGCGATTGCCAGGCTGGATTCCATCGCCAGAGGCAAGCGCCTGCGCTGCAACGAGCAGATACGCCTGATCAAGCGCAATGGCGAACCTAGCTGGGTGGAACTGCGCGCGCGCAGCGCTTCCAGTACCGCCAGTGAAGGCGCCAGCGTGGTGGGCACCATTACCGATATCAATGAAGCCAGACAGGTAGAGGCCAGCCTCAGAAGCAACCGTCACTCCATGAGCAGTTTGCTTAACCATGTGCCCTGCATGATTTACAGACGCAAGGCTGATCATGGCTTTAACTTCGAGTTTGTCAGCGATGGCTGCGTCATGCTCACGGGTTATGGTGCGCATGAACTGATTGCCAACCCTTCACTCAGCTTCCGCAAGCTGCTGCACCCGGAAGACAGTGCAGTATGGGACAGTGCCTATGACAAGCTGGTGCAACAGCAAGCGTTGCAGGTGATCTACCGCCTCTATACCCGCAACGGTGATTATCAATGGGTGTGGGAGCATGGCAATGGCATTTACGCCAGCACCGGAGAGCTGCTGGCGGTTGAAGGCTTTATTGCCATACTCGGCAAGGAAGAGGGCCAGGGTGCGCCCTTGCTTGCCCAGTTGCAGCAGCATTTCAGCCAGGGCTGAAGCTAGTCCAGCTGGGCGCCCTCGCTCAGCACTGCGCCATCATCATGCGGGGCCAGCCATTGCAGCAAGGGTTCGTGATAGACCTTGATGCCCTTGTATTCCAGCAAATCCGGGTGCAGGTCACGGATCACACGGTGAAAGCGCTTGATCCACTTGGGCTGTGTTGCCATGTCTTCCAGGCTCAGGAGATAGCAACGTATGCTGAACAAAATGGCGTTGCTGCGCGGCAAGCGGAACATGGCTTGCAGTTCCACGCGCAAATGCGCTTTTTGCCCGGCATTTTCTGCGGTTACGGTGAGCCTGTCCGGCCCCCATTCTGGGTAATGCTCGGGGGAGGTATCTAGGCGCGGGTTGACGGTCATAGTCCAGTTCAAACGCCGCACTGGTTTGCCTTGTTGCAAGCTCATGAGGAATTTCAAGGCTCTATCCATAATGCCCATTTTGTCTACCTGCGGCACCGGGCCATGCCATTCATGCCAGGACATGCCAATATCAAAGGCAAGTGACCAATCTGCCTGGCTGGTGATAAAGCCTGCATCGGCAAACAAAGTACCTTCGCGCTGATCCAGCAGCACAAAATCACCCTGGGTTTGCCTGCCCATGTATTCAAACGGCTCCATAGGCAGTGTGCTCGCATCACCAAAGATAAAGCTGTCGCTAATGCCCAGCACGCTGTTATGCCAGGTCCAGCGCTCGCCGTCCTTGAGCAGGCTGAAATATTGCGGGTAATGCCGCGCCAGGCTTTCCATGGTTAATTCCAGAAAGTCCCACTGCGCATCCATCATATGCGGCAGTGCCGCATAACGGCCTGCATCCTGCTCCAGTGTCATGCGCTTGTCTTCGCATTCGGCCACATAGTGTTCGTCTATATCAAAGGCATGCTCGGTGATGGCCCCTGGCTTACCGGGCTGATGCGGCTCGATATTGACCGAGTACATATAGTGATCCTGCTCGAAGGGGTAGGGAAAACGCTTGATGCCCTTGGCAGAGTTATGAAAGCTGTAGTCACCTCTGAAGGTTTCCTCATTGAATGGCGCATGGTGGAAAGCTGCGGTTTCGGCTTGTGTATGATCCAGTTTGTTCATGGTTTACCCCAGAAATTTAGCTCAGAAATTCAGTTCTATCACGTCACAACGTGCACGTGAGACACAGGGCATGATCTTGCGCCCGGCGCGTTTTTCCTCAGCGGAAAGGTAATGATCGTGATGCTCCAGCGTGCCATCGGTAGACAGCACTTCCAGCTCGCAGCGCCCGCAGGCACCACCACGACACAGATAAGGCGCGTCTACGCCTGCCTGCTCCAGCGCTTCCAGCATGCTTTGATCGGCCCCTACCTGCACTTCCTGCTGCGAGCTAGCCAGTTTGATGGTGAAGGGACTGCCCACAGGCGGTGCCAAAAACTCCTCGTGATGCACATGCGCTGGCGGCCAGCCCAGCTCATCCGCAGATTGCAGCAGCGCTTGCACCATGCCTTCAGGCCCGCAGGTATATACATGCGTACCCAAGGGTTGCTCTGCGAGTAATTGACGGATATCCAGAGTGACACCCTGGCTTTGGTCATAGCACTTGAGTCTGTCGCCCAGCAGCGCTTGCAGCTCAGGCACATAGGCGGCGTGATCTTGCGAGCGATAGGCATAATGCAATTCAAAATCTGGCGGTGTAATTTTTGACCCCGCCGTTTGTGACCCCGCCGATTGACTAGCCTGGGCCTGCCGCAGCAACTCCTGCACTTGTGACATAAACGGCGTAATCCCTATGCCACCCGCCACCAGCACCTGTTTGCGCGCCAAACGTGACAATGCAAACAGATTGAGCGGCCATGCCACTTCCAGCGCCATGCCGACCTTGACCTCTTGATGCATAAAGCGTGAACCACCACGCGAGTTTTCCTGCAGGCGCACGGCTATGCGGTAGTGATCGCGTTGCTGTGGCGGGCTGAGCAGGGAATAGGCATTGCGGTAGATACGCGTGCCACTGGGCATGCTGACCACGATATGGCTGCCACCAGAAAAAGCGGGCAAGGCGCGACCATCGGCAGACACCAGGGTGAATTCGCGTATGCCCTCTGCGACTTCACGTATGGTTTGTACGATCACTTTTAGGCCAGCATTCTGGCTACGCTGGTCTGAGGTATTGGCAGGCGTCTGAATATCAGGCTCCGTGATCATTAGCTTGTTGGCCAAAGCACTCATGGATAAACCTCACTCATGGATAAATCTCCAGTATGTCCGGCACGTTGCCTGGTTCTTCTGCATCTATCATCAGCCCCATATAGGCGCCCAATCTGCGCGAAAAATGGTCGCGCACCAGCAATTGCCGTTGGCAACCACTGCAGGTGGCAATATTGGTACTGACGTGATGGCTGATGGTTTTGCAGTGCACGCAGTAGACTGCGCGCGCCAGGCTGGCAGCCTGCTCACGCATGATGTCGGCATTGAGTACGCCATGCAGTGCAGCCTGTGCCGCCACTTGCCAGAGAAAGGCTTCATCGCCAGCGGCATAAATGCGTGTGCCCATACGGCTGGCCGTCAACACTTCATCCAGCGCCAGCCAGAGCGCGGCGGCGGTGTCATGGCGGCTCAATGCCGAGCTAATGTCCAAGCCCAGCACATCCTGCAGCATATGGTGTAGTGCATGGCTGTGATCAGCCTGCGCTTCAGGCAGATACAAGACCTTGATCGCCTGCGGGGGCAACTGCTGCTGTAACAAGCGCAGCACGGCGCGGCCACCCTCGCCGCTGGCGATGATCACATGGGCTTGTGCCTTGTGTTGCCATTGCAAACCGCCGTAAATCGGCTTGCTGCGTATCCAGTATCCCGCTTGCATGGCTCAAGCCTGACTGCGGGGGTGAGTACGCAAACGCAATGGATCATAGAATGGCGTGGGCGCGACATAAGCCTGGCAACTGCCAGCCTCGCTACGCACCTCCACCGCCGTGCCATTGCTGGCAAACTCAGCGCTGATATGCGCCAGCGCCAGCGATTGCATGAGGTAACGGCTATAGGAAGCACTGGTGACCACGCCGACTTGCTGACCTTCATGCAGAATGGCAGCCCCGGCCTGCACCGCCTCAGTGCTGCGACAGATCAGCCCAATCTGACGGAAGCGTGCCTTGTCCTTGAGCGCCAGCACGGCGGCTTTACCCGTGTAATCCCCTGCTTTGTCTGTATCCACACCCCAGCCCATATTGACCTCCCAGGGGGTGGTATCGCCTTCTATCATCTCAAACGGGAAGAACAGCAGCGCGGCTTCTATACGGGTCAATTCCAGAGAATTCCACGAGGCGGCAATCACGCCTTGTGGTGCGCCTGCCTTGAGAATTTCATCCCATAAATACACCGCATCGGCAGCACCGCAATAGACCTCATACCCCAGCTCGCCGGAATAACCGCCCCTGGCGATATACACCTGCTTGCCCAGCAAGGTGGTGGCTTTATGCTGGAAATAGCCCAGGGTAGATAGATCAAAATCCAGCAAGGCATTGAGAATTTCCAGCGATTTAGGCCCTTGCAGGGAGAGGATATGCGCATCAAGGTCAGCGCTTACTAGCACATTGCGGCCTTGTGCCAGCTTGGCAAGATTTTGCGGTGTAGCGCCACTGCCGTGCGAAAGGCGGAATTCGGTGGCGCTATCGCGTATCACCATAATGTCATCGCAAATCGCACCTTGCTCATTCAGCTCGGCCGCCAGCAAGGCATGGCCGGGCAATAGCTTGCTGATGTCACGCGCCACCAGCTGATCAATCACCTGCTCGGCATCCAGCCCACTGACATTGATGATATTGAGCGCGGAGACATCATAAAGCCCGGCCTTGGAGCGCACCGCCACTACTTCATCATGCACATCACTATGGTAGCTCCAGGGGATGGGCATATCGTTCCAGGTATCGCCATCCAGTTTGGAGCCTAGCGCACGATGACGCTCATTGAGTATTGAATTCCTTGCCATGCCGCAGTCCTTAGAGTGGTATTTTCAAGCTCAACGATAGTGAAATTGCCGCTGGCTTAACATTCTCTCGAAGGGGTACTTCCAAAGGGGTAGTGGGCTAGGCATTTCAATTAACTGCGAACTGATAACATCAAGGCAACTATTTCAAACCTTGGCTCCAGCGCGTATAAACATGTTCAGCCAAGAGATTGAGTTTTTGTACCTGCTGATCCAGATCCGCCAGTATCTCGGCAGCCGACTGTATGCCTGCCTGCGCAGCAAGCATTTGCCCCTCAGGCCTCAGCTCCTCGGGTGAGAGACTGCACCACTCCCTGACCATCTCGGCCTGCATTTCGATATGGCATTGAAAACCTATGTGCAGCTTGTCGACCACATAGGCCTGGTTGTCACAGTATTGGCTGCCCAGAATGCGTTGCCCACCCTGCGGAATGGAAAATGTCTGGTAATGCCATTGAAACAGGGTGAGATCCACTTGCGGCCCCAACCACTCCCTGGCTTGTGGGGTGTCGAGGTGGCTGGCAGGTATCCAGCCTATCTCCGCCACTGGGTTATCGCTGACCACGCCACCCAAAGCCTTGGCCAGCAACTGCCCGCCCAAACAATGCCCAATCACGGGAATCTGGTTATGTACGGCCTCGCGCACCAGCTCCAGCAAGGGCGTGATCCAGGGCAGGCTGTCATTGACGCTCATAGGCCCGCCCATCATCGCCAGCCCGCTGTATTCATCAAGGCTGACGGGTAATGGATCACCTAAATCAACCCTGATGACATGCAAATGAATGTGTTGCCGCGCCAGGAAATCTGCCAGGTAGCCCGGGCCTTCTGAGGCGGTGAATTGGAATACAACAACGGTTTTGCCAGATTTCATGGATAGCAAGCTTCTCAGTCAAAGGGTGGCCAACGCGTTTGCACGCAAGGAATTGCAAACAGGTCTCCGTGCCGCGCATCTGCTGCGCTAACACCGAAACCCATTGCACGGCCTCCTCCTACCAAATACCGCATGATGGCGTGTAACTGGAACATACTTAGCCAGCGCACTAGCGACACACCACAATAATTAACTTTTTTTACTTATATGAAACTTTTTTGTATTAAACTCTGGCTGAAGTAACTCGTCAATTCTTATTAAAAAATTTTCTTCTGAGTAATCTTTTGCATAGGCTAAGCAGGCATCCTCTATTACACTGCCCTCAGCTCTATAAACCGCATCCACACCGCTCACGATGCTTGAACATAACGGTTAAACAAGATGGTTGATCACGATAAAAAACTCAGTTCCGCCTCACCTGCAGAATCCGATAGCAAGCCGCTGGGCAAGCATCTGGGCAATGTCATCAAGGATATTCGCCAGCAGCATGGCCTCACCATTGCCGAAGTAGCCGAGCGCGCCAATATCAGCCGCGGCATGCTGAGCAAGATAGAAAACAATTTGGTATCGACCAGTCTGGATACCCTGGAGCAATTGGCCAACAGCCTGGGCGTGACCATCTCGCGCCTGTTCCAGGGCTATAACCTGCCCACAGGCGGCGCCCAACTGGTCAAGAGCGGCCAGGGCATGGAAGTGGTGCGTCGCGGCACGCGTAACGGCCATACCTATCACCTACTGGCCTATGATCAAGGCCCCAAGAAGCTGTTTGAGCCTTTCCTTATCACCTTGGAAGACCCGGAAGAAGAGTTTCCCTCCTTCGAGCATGCAGGCACCGAGTTTCTTTACATGCTGGAAGGCGAACTGGGCTACCGCGTAGGCGAGGAGGTTTACACTCTGCGCCCCGGTGATGCGCTGACTTTCAGGGGCGAAATTCCACATAGACCCGAAGTTCACGCCAAACTGCCCATACGCTTTCTCTCCATCATTCATTACGACAATGATGAGGAATTGCATGATCATGAGTGAACATCACGAAAAACCATCGCTGCTGATCCGTGCGGCCCTAAGCAGTGATATCCCAGCGCTGAGTGCTTTATTGCATCAATTGTTCAGCATAGAGCAGGACTTCACGCCGGATAATGCCAAGCAGGTGGCTGGGCTTACGCAACTGCTGCAACACCCCGAGCGCGGCACCATACTGATTGCACAAAATGCGAGCAGTGAAGATAGTGGTGAAGTGATTGCCATGGTCAGCGCTCAACTGGTGATTTCCACGGCCCAGGGCAGCCCCTCGGCCTGGATAGAAGACATGGTGGTAGAGCAGGCCTGGCGCAGCCAGGGTGTAGGCCGCCAGCTGTTAACGGCCATACTGGATTGGGCCAGGCTCAAGGGGGCTACGCGCGCGCAATTGCTGGTGGATATGGATAACCCACCCGCACTGGCCTATTACGATCATCTGGGCTGGCGCAGCACGCGCCTACAGGCCCGCCAGCTCATGCTCTGACCACAGGCCTCAGCAATAAGCAGGACTGTATGCCTCGCTTCCACCCATCCGCCAAAATCTCACCGCATGAATTTCACTCTCTAGTCACTGTCACACCAGCACATCATTAGGTGCATAAGGGGAAAGCGTGCAATACAGACGCGAGATAGATGGCTTGCGTGCGGTCGCCGTGCTGGCCGTGATATTTTTTCATGCGGGCTGGGCTGGGTTTTCCGGCGGTTATATAGGCGTTGATATCTTCTTTGTCATCAGTGGCTATCTGATTACTTCCATCTTGCTCGCTGAACTGGAGGCGGGAAAATTTTCCATCTCGCGTTTTTATGAAAGACGCGCGCGCCGTATCTTGCCTGCCTTGAGCGTGGTGTTGCTGCTGACCAGCATTGCCGCCTTTATGCTCATGCCACCTGCCCTGTTGCAGGATTACGCGCGCAGCCTGATTTCCGTTGCCAGCTTTTGCTCCAATGTATTTTTCTACTGGAGCAGCGGCTATTTCTCCACCGCCTCTGATGAAAAACCTCTGCTGCACACCTGGAGTCTGGCGGTAGAAGAACAGTTTTATCTGCTGTTTCCCCTTTTATTGGCCTGGTGCTGGTTTCTGCGGCGGCGCGGCCTGGCCTGGCTGATGCTGGGTTTAATGGTTATCTCCCTGCTGGGCTCAGAACTGCTATTAGGCATGCAGCAGATTGATGCCAATTTCTATCTGATTTTCAGCCGTGCCTGGGAGTTGCTGGCAGGTGCCATGCTGGCGCTGGCCAGGCCTGAACAATGGCAGTTGCCAGCCAAACTACGCCCCTGGCTGGCGCTCTTGGGCATGCTGCTGATTGTGGCTTCGATTTTTGGGCTAGATCACAGCACGCCCTTCCCCGGCCTGTATGCCTTGATTCCGGTACTGGGCGCTTGCCTGATCATCGCCTTTGCCGATAGTCATCATGCCATAGGCAAGCTGTTGGCCAGCCGCACCATGGTGGGCATAGGCTTGATTTCCTATTCGCTGTATCTCTGGCACCAGCCCTTGTTTGCCTTTTTGCGCCTCAAGCATGTACACGCGCCTCACCCGCTGCTATTTGCACTCGCCATCCTCCTGGCCGTGCTGCTGGCGGTGCTGAGTTATCGCTGGGTGGAACAGCCTTTCCGTGACCGCAAGCGCTATGACAGACGCCGTATCTTCCAGCTTTCCGCCATTGCGCTGGCGGCCATCATAGGCATAGGGGTGCTGGGTCTTAACGGCCAGCCGCAGCGCTTTGCCCAGGCCGAGCTGATGACCAGCATAGCCCCCAGCCCCAAGCGCGAGCAGTGCCATACCAGCGGCACGGATTACCTCAAACCTGCCCAGGCTTGCACTTACTTTGGCCAGGACGTGCATTGGGCCAGCTTTGGCGACAGCCACACGGTAGAGCTGGCTTATGCGCTGGCGCAACGCTTGCAGGCGCAAAGCAAGGACAAGGACATCAATACCAAGCCAGGCTTGCTGCATCTGAGTTTTAGCGGCTGCCCGCCTGCGCTGCTGTTTGAGGCCAGGCAGCCAGGCTGTAGCGCCTGGATACGTGAATCACTGCAATATCTGGAACAGCATGCAGAAATCCAGCATGTGCTGCTGGGCTTTAGCTATACGCGCTTTTTGTTTGGCGAGATGGAAGCAGGCAGTCAACAGCCCAGCGATATCAGCCCGGCCAACAAGTTTAGTCCGGCTTATGGCGGCCAATCGGCACTGGCCTTGCGCGAGCTGTACTGGCAAAGCCTGCACACCATCATCGAACGCCTGCAAGCCGCAGGCAAACAGGTGCATCTGCTTTACCCCATCCCGGAATTGCCTGCCGATATCAGCAAGCTGGTAACGCCGTTTTCCGTGTTGCAGCAGACTGATACTGTGCCTTTAGAGCAAGTCTCTACGCTGGCGCTCTACCAATCGCGCCATGCCTATATTCTTGCCAAGCTGGATAGTCTGTCTGGGCCAGCGATACATCCGCTAAAAACAGCCGACATACTCTGCGCCAATGGCCACTGCCCTGCCGTCATGGATGGAAAGTCACTGTATTTCGATGACAATCACTTGAGCCTAGCCGGGGCGCAACGCTTGATCAGCGGACTCAAACTTTAAAGTTCACCACGCTATAAATACAAAAGCCCGGCATTGCCGGGCTTTTGTTGCTGGAGATTAGTATCTCCTGACTAAAGTATATTGCTTAGGAGTGATATGCACGCTCACCGTGGGAAGCGGTATCCAGACCTTCGCGCTCGTCATCTTCTGTCACACGCAGACCGATTACCAGATCCACGATCTTGTAGAGGATGTAGCTCACAACTGCGACGTAGATCAGGGTGAAGCCTACAGACACGGTTTGCACATAGACCTGATGGCCCATGGTCACGCCTTCGTCGTAGCCTACGCCACCGAGGGAAGGTGCCATGAACACACCAGTGCCAATCGCACCGATGATGCCGGCGATACCGTGGATGCCGAACACATCCATGGTGTCGTCATAACCCAGGGCGTTCTTGAGCTTGGTAACGGCCCAGAGGCTAACGAAGCTGGCGATGAAGCCGAGGATGATGGCACCCATAGGGCCCACGAAACCACAGGCTGGGGTAATCGCTACCAGACCTGCAATTGCGCCAGACACTGCGCCCAACATGGAAGGCTTGCCCTTGATCAGCCACTCAGCGAAGGTCCAGCCGATAACCGCAGCAGCAGTTGCCAGTTGTGTGTTCACTACAGCCAGGCCAGCAACACCATCAGCAGCCAGTTCGCTACCGACGTTGAAACCGAACCAACCTGCCCACAGCAGTGAGCCACCTATCATGGTCATCACCAGACTATGCGGCGGCATGGCTTCCTTGCCGAAACCAATACGCTTGCCCAGCACCAGAGCACCCACCAGCGCCGCAACACCAGCGTTGATATGCACCACAGTACCGCCAGCAAAGTCCGCTGCACCCAGCTCACCAATCCAGCCGCCGCCCCAGACCATATGCGCCATAGGCACATAAGAGAAGGTCATCCACAAAGCCATGAACAACAGCACGGCAGAGAACTTGATGCGCTCGGCAAAACCACCGACGATCAGCGCCGGAGTAATGGCAGCAAATGTCATCTGGAAGGTGACGAACAACAGCTCAGGAATGGTGCCTTGCAGGCTATCCGGCGTGATGCCATTGAGGAAGGCTTTGCTGAGACCACCGATCACCGCATTGCCATCGGTAAACACCAGGCTGTAACCAAACACCGCCCACAGTACTGACAGCAGGGAAAACGTCACCATCACCTGCATGAGGACGGACAACATGTTTTTGGCACGCGCCAGGCCGCCGTAGAAAATGGCCAGACCAGGCACGGCCATGATGATGACGAGCACGGTGGCTACGATCATCCAGGCAGTGTCACCACTGTTGAGAACTGCTGGCGCTTCAGCGGCGGCTGCGGCCGCTTCTTCTGCCAGGCTGGGAATTGCGTACAAGCTGCTGCCCAACAGGCCCAGCAAGGTGGATATTGATAAAAGTCGCTTCATGGCTTGCCCCCTCAAAGCGCATCAGCGCCGGTTTCACCGGTGCGTATGCGATAAGCCTGTTCAAGATTAAACACAAAAATCTTGCCATCCCCGATCTTGCCGGTGCTTGCGGACTGCTCAATCGCGTCAATCACCTGATCCAGCAAGCCGTCTTCAATGGCAACTTCCAGTTTCACCTTGGGAAGAAAATCCACCACGTATTCAGCACCACGGTATAGCTCGGTATGCCCCTTTTGCCGCCCGAATCCTTTCACCTCAGTGACTGTGATCCCCTGGACGCCAATAGCGGAAAGAGCTTCCCGCACCTCGTCAAGCTTGAACGGCTTGATGATAGCGGATATGAATTTCATACATGCTCCTTGCATCAAAGTTTGTTGATAAACACCAGCAAGCTGGTTCATACAATGTTTCTTTGGAACACTGCTGACTCAGCAACTCTCGTGCCAGGGTGTTTTAATCATATATTTCAGCATGTTAGTAAAAACCCGCTTGAGATCAGCGACAACAACAAGTTATTTAATGCACCAATATCAGGCCTGGCACCAAATCAGTGCATTTTTATTACGCATGAGCTTATGTTGATGACAGCTTGAGATTGATTTGAACGCGAGATTACTCACGGTGGGGAATTGCAGACTTGGCAGAGTGGCAAGTCTGCATGGCAAGCGGCGGAGAAAAATGAAGGAGATTGCTAAATGGTGCAACGCGCACCAGCTTAGAGTGTGGAACCGCCGACCTGAATTGAGAAAATTCAGTAGCCGGAATATAGATACTCACTGGCAGCAGCCTCTATGCGAGGCCACATTCAAAAGGGTTTACGCCTGATCAAGGCTTTGTAGTTGTACTCGACCTCTTCTAACAGGTTTGCAAGCTGCTGTTGCAATGCTTGAATTTCACCTTCGGATAAATCCAGCAAACTGCCATCGTATTCCATGACATTTCTCGTCATGTGAGCATGTAATAAAACGGGTTTGACACTGGCAGCTGCTGGTACTGCCTGATCAATGACCTGAAACAAACCCTGTCTATGCCCTCTTTCATCGGTAGGCCTGTAGCCGTGCATTTTAATCGCGGCCATACATAAGGCGTGCGCAGCGTCATACAGGCTGGTGAATTTGCCCGATTGCGAAATCCCTGCAAGTGAGGCGTCTTTTATGCGCTCTTTGGCGCGGGATATATGAACATCCAGCTCTCTGGCGTCTGCAATATGTGATTTGAAGGCGCCAATATCAACCAGGTTATCCAGCGGTGATTTTTTCGAACTCATGCTCCTCACCAATCAAAAATTGTTTTTTATGGCTCAGCACATCTTTTATAAAAGAATTTTCTTGCGCAATCTTCTGTTTGAATTCCGAGGTTTTGTATATCTTGGGGTTGATTGCACGCCCAATTCTTAGATCAAGCTCAAATAATGCATTGATAGCCTCAGTGTAATCAACACTGCCTATCAACATGACATCAACGTCACTGCGGGATCTATCCTCACCACTAGCAATTGAGCCATAGATAAACCCGAACTCTATTCCCTTGACCTCACTCAGTGCGGACCTGATCAAATCCGCGATGCCGAAGGTCTTATGAGAGAGATTCAATAGCTCATCAAAGATGGGGCTTTCCTGATTCGGAGAATACAGTGTCTGGTTACCCTGATATTCCTTGTTGAGAATTCCCACCTGAGAAAGCAGTAACAATTCTTTTTGAATTGTCGACGGCGTGACATTGGCTATTCTTGCAATCTCTCGCAAGTGTAGCCTTCTCTCAGGTTGTGAAAATAAAACGCCTATCACCTTCTGTTTTGTTTTATTAAACAAAGCATTTGCAAGACCACTCATGCGTTGTCTCCATATTACGTACGTTTGTACGCATTATACATACAATAAAATCCATCCAGCACAAAATTGTATGCTTATGACGTACATTTGTATGAATAATACGTACACACTCACTATGAGCCATCAATGTGAGGGTTAATACAAATAAGCTTGGGTGATTGGTAAATAGTTATTTCTGCTCAAAATCCACCAGTGCATGCTCGCAGCTTGATAGATAGCAGTAGCTCATGCTCCAGGCTGAGCATGGCTGTTGGACAGATGACCGTGATTTATTGCCATCGGCTGCCCCAACAGAAAGTCAGCACAGCATTGCGCGCTTATATCGCGCGTTCTGGCATTTCAGTAAACATCTCGCCTATAGCGTCCGTGCAATGCCATCTCTGTCAGCAGCGGTTCCCCCAGCGCATGCAACAAAACACTATGCACCGCCGGAGCCATGCCACTGGCACTGCCACAGACATAGATCACCGCGCCCTGCTTGACCCACTCGCGCAGTAATTCGGCCTGCTGCGCCAGCACATGTTGCACATAGGCTTTCTCTGCCTGATCACGCGAGAACACCGCATCCACGCGCTGCAAAACCCCGCTCTTAAGCCAGGTCTTGATCTCAGTCTGGAAGTAATAGTCACAAGTCTGTTGGCGCTCGCCAAACAGCAGCCAGCTGGGAGCGGAGCTGTTGCCTGCCCTGGCTTTAAGATGGGCGCGCAATCCGGCAATGCCAGTGCCATTGCCTATCAAAATCATGGGCTGATCTGCTGCGGGCGGGTGGAAGCTGGGATTCTCGCGTATGCGTAGCGCGACTTTCTCGCCCAATCCCACAAATTGGGTCAGCCAGCCCGAGCCCAGCCCCGGCCTGCCATCGGGATAATGGGTTTGGCGGATGACCAACTCCAGTTGGCCATCTCCGGGCAAAGAGGCGATGGAGTATTCACGGTGGGGCAGAGGCTTGAGGGTTTGCAGCAAGGTCTGCGGCAACATGCCCTGCAGTTGCGCCAGTTCATGGGCATCATGCGGCAGCAGACGTTCACTGAGGGACTGCGCCAGCGTGTGCACATCCACCGCATCTTCAAGATGCTCGGCCTGCTGCTGGGTTAAACCCAAGGCATCCAATAAGGCAGTGACAGAGGCTGCTGAGTTTCTCGGGCCTATCTCGGCAATATCCCCCGCTTGCCAGCGGGTGCCACTCTGCTCGGGCTTGAGGCCCAGATGGTAGACCGCACCTGCCTCACTGCCCGGATTTAGTTGCTGGCGCATCACCAGGCGCCAGCTATCGTATTGCGGCGCTTGCCAGTCAGCCATCTCCGCATTGTCTGCCAACAGGCCTAGCTGATATTGCCAATGCCGCAGTGCACCGGGGTCATCACCATCGACTTGCACCAGGTCAAACAAGGGCAGTGCATGCACATGCTGCAACCAGCCATCCAGCTCATGGGCAAAGCCACAGAAATATTGATAGCTGCTATCGCCCAGCCCCAGAATGCCGTATTGCAGCTTGGCCAGATTGAGCGCCTGGCCCTGACTTGGATTCATATACCGTTGTACGAAGCCCCTGGCGTTATCTGGCGCATCGCCTTCGCCTGTGGTGCTGACCACAAACAGGGCGCGCGGTATGCGCTGCAATAAATCGCTATCAACTTCATCCAGCGAGAAACAGCGTGTGTGTATGCCGGATTCCTGCAAGGAAAGCGCTGTCTTGATGGCGAGCTCGCGGGCATGGCCGCTCTGGCTGGCATAAGCCACCAGCATGCTAGGCTCAGGTTTGGCGGGTTTACTGGATGGCAGTGTTGTATTGCTGCTGGCTGCCTCTGTGTTACCTGGCTCCCTGTTACCTGCTTTGGCTTGCAGGCTAGCGGGTAAAGCCATGCGGCGACGGTGGCGCTTGAAAATCCACACCGTGAAAATGATATAAGCCAGGGCAATCGCCAAAGCCAGCATGCCACGATTAAAAGCCGGATTTTCCATGGACGAATTTTCGATAGCCGCCTGGGCAGGCAAGCTGAATGTCAGGCTGGCCATGAAAGACCAAGCCCATATCGCGCCAGCCTGCTTCATTGCAGCAAAGCCTGTAGCGCGGGCGATGCCTGCTGGCGCAGGCCTGATTCATGAGCCGTGGTAAACAGCACGGCGATATCATGGGTTTGGGCATAGGCCAGGCCGCGCTCGCTACCCATCACGGTCAAGGCTGTCGCCAGCGCATCAGCCTGCATGCAGCTGGCCGCCAATACACTCACCGAGCTTGGTGCATGCAACAGTGGCCAGCCCGTGGCAGGGTCCAGAGTGTGGGCATAGCGCCTGCCCTCATATTCAAAATAACGGCGGTAATCGCCTGAGGTGGCCAAGGCCAGGCCATGCATGGCCACGACATATTCATCCAAGGCCCCGGCATCATCGCTACGCTCCAGCGCCACCCACCAGGGTTGACCATCAGGCTTGACGCCCTGGCCATAAAACTCGCCACCCACTTCCACCAGGTAATGCGCCAAACCCAGTTGCTGCAAGCTGGCTGCCACTTGGTCTACACCAAAGCCCTTGGCAATGCCGGAAAAATCCAGCTTGAGGCCGCCAGGCTGGGTCAAGCGGCGGTTGGCACTATCCCAACCCAGCTTGCGCCAGCCGCTTTGCAGCAAAGCGGCGTTGATCGCCGCTGGGGATGGGGGCGCATGAATCGCCTCGGTGGGGCCAAAACCCCATAAATCGACCAGCGCCCCTATGGTGGGATCAAAGCAACCATCGCTTTGCACTGCCACTTGCAAGGCTTTTTCCAGCACGGTGGCAAAATCACGCGGAATGATGATGTCTCGGCCCGCAGGCAATTGGTTGAACTGGCTAATGTCAGAATCCAGCAACCAGGTGCTCATCTGCTGCACCACCTGCGCTAGCGCCGCTTCAATCGCCGTTTGCACGGCAGTTTGATCGTGACTCAGCGTAGGCTGCGCCACATAGCGCACAGACCAACTGGTGCCCATGCTCAGGCCGTTCAGGGTGATGATGTCACCCTGCGGCAAGTCGCGCGGCAAATCATGCAACTGATGGGGGATGAGTACCTGGCGCATATTTACTGAGGCAAAACTTCCAGGGTGAGCACATAGGCCAGGCTGCGCTCGCTGGCTTCCTTGGTTTTGACCTTGTGATCAACAAAGTCTGCATCCAGCCAGTACATGCCCGCTTCTGGCAGTTCTATCTTCACTTTGCCATCGGCATCGGTTTTGAGCTTTTGCTCGCCCTTCTGGTTGCGGTAGCGGGTCTGACCACGAATCACTTCCACCTCAACCCCGGCGGTGGGCTTGCCATCGACGAGGAATTGCAGGGTCAAGGGTTCACCAGCCACCAGGTCATTCGGGTGTACAGAAGAAACGATTTCCAGACCATGACCGTTGGTCTTGAGCGGGCTGGGCGAACCCACGGTGACAAAGGTTTCCAGTCGATTGGCAATCTCTGAGACCTTTAGCTCTTGCGCATTGGCAGGCACACGCTGCTTGAATTCTTCTATCTTGCCCATGAAGCGCTTGGGTTGGCCGTCTTCCTTCCAGGAAGCACGCACGCCTTCACGGTAGTTGCTGATGCGGTAAGTGCCTTTTTGCTCAAAATTCACATCAAAGGTGGTGCGCAGCTCGCCCTTGCTGACGTTTTGCAGGCGTTGATTGCTGCCATCGGGTGCTGTGACCTGCACTTCATCCACGGCCAGGGGGCGGTGATTGAAATGGAAAGGGTCATTGGAAACCGCAGCGTCAAAGGTGACAAACTGCGGCGCCGACAATACAGTGCTGGAAGGCAATAACCAGTAGCCGTGCGCTTGCGCCAGGCTGCTGCTGAGCACTGCCGCGGCCGCCATCAGGGATAGAGAAAATTTCACAGTAGACTTAATTGTGTTCATGAGCTGAGCTTTCATAGATTGCAATCATTGATTGCAAGATCAGGGTTTGAGTTCCAGGCTGACGGCACCAAGTTCGGATTCACCACTGGCTTTCAGGGTTTCGGCCTTTTTGGCAGGCCAGCTGAAGGGGATGCGCACCAGCTCTCTATCGCCCTTTTCACGCGCGGCTTCTACCACCAGGTTGTATTCACCTGCCGCCAGTTTATTGAGCGGTGCCTTGCCTTCGGTATAGGACAGCGTGTGCTCGCCTACAGGCTTGGTAGCCCCGGAAACACCATCCAGCGGCATATCCAGATCGCGTCCGCCCTTGCGCCACCATTGACGCAAATCCTTGAGCCACTTGGTGCCCTTGCCTTCGGCTTTGTCCTTGGAATACCAGACCGACAAAGTGGTGGCGATATCCTGATTAGGGGTTTCTACCCATACCGCCACATAGGGGCGGTGATATTCAGCGGCATTGATACGTGGCACGCTGACTTTGACATCCAGACCAGCCGCCTGGCTGTTACTGGCAAACAAGGCCGCAATTAAGGCCGGGATAAAGGCGTAACGCATGCAAATCTCCTCAAGCAAGACTCAGTATTAATAAATGAATAAATAGCCTAATGAATAAACAGAATGACCAGTATCAGCGGCATCACCATGCCTAAGGCCACTAACGGCCAGGTCAGTGGCCGATTACCTGCGTGCATATGCAAGAGGCAGAGGCCAGTAATGGCAAAAATCAGCGCAGTGATGGAAAAAATATCGAGAAACCAGCTCCAGGCCAGGCCAGTATTGCGGCCTTTGTGCAGGTCATTGAAATAAGACACCCAGCCGCGTTCGGTGAGTTCGTAATTGAGGTTGCCGCTTTCGCGGTCTATCACCACCCAGGCATCACCGCCAGGGCGCGGTAGGGAAACATAGACTTCATCCTCAGACCACTCCGCCTTGCGGCCTGCGGTTTCAATACCCAGACTGCCCGCCAGCCAATCGGCGATCACAGCGGGCAAGGGCGCGTCATCGGCGTACTCGGCCTGCAAGCGCGGCAACAAGGGCTTGGGCACTTGGCCCTGCTTCTTGCTGATGATGGCATTGGATTCAATTTTCTCTGCATTGTTGAGGGTGATACCGGTAGCGGCAAACAGCAGCATGCCGATCAGGCAGATGGCGGAACTGATCCAGTGCCAGCGATAAAGATGTTTTAGCCAGAAGGAACGTGCGCCAGAGGAAGATTGCACTGATTGCATAAGCAGAAGGCGAAATGACGCAACAAAATGAGAACGACACTCATTATAACGCAGCCGCACGATTTATAACGCAGCCGCACAATCTGCACTGTTTTGCCTTATAGAAAGCCCACTATAAGGAGTGGTGACAACTTAGGTATAATCCGGCCTCGTTCTGCAACGCAGAGGTGCCAAGCCCTGCCTCAGGCAATAACAGGCTGGTAGGCGCTTGCAGCTGGAATGACCTAGCAGCTTATGCAGGCCGTGGCTCAAGGCCTGCCAGACGTGAAACGTCTGGATGACAAAGTAGTACTTTTGAAATTTTACTGAGGAAAAACAGGACTGCTGAATAGTGCTGAAAACTTGTTGATTGGTGCCGAGGGGGGGAATCGAACCCCCAAACCTTGCGGCGGCGGATTTTGAGTCCGCTGCGTCTACCAATTCCGCCACCTCGGCAACAAGTCGCGCATTATAGCAATCCTTATGACGATGCGCACCATAGATTTTGATTTTTTCTTACCGGACGAGCTAATCGCCCAATTTCCCGCCAAACAGCGCCGCGATAGCCGCCTGCTCCATCTGGATGGCAACACGGGCAATTTGACCGATCAGCAGTTCACCGATCTGCCCTCCTGGCTACAGCCTGGCGACCTGCTGATCTTCAACGATACGCGCGTGATCAAGGCCAGGCTGCACGGTGAAAAAGCCAGCGGTGGCAAGGTGGAAGTGCTGGTTGAGCGCATTCTCAATCCGTTTGAAGCCTTGGCCCATGTGCGCTCATCGCGCTCACCCAAGCCGGGCAGCCGCATCCAACTGGCTGGCGCGATTGAAGCCGAAGTGTTGGGGCGTGATGATGATTTGTTCCACCTGCGCTTCCTGGGAGAGACCCCCTTGCTGGACTTGCTGGAGCAATATGGCGCGCTGCCGCTGCCACCTTATATTACGCATGACGCGGGCGATGCCGACGACGAACGCTATCAAACCGTCTATGCGCGTGAACCTGGGGCCGTCGCCGCGCCCACGGCAGGCCTGCATTTCGATCAGGCCATGCTCGATCTGCTGCAGGCGCAAGGCATTAATATTGCCTATGTCACCCTGCATGTAGGCGCAGGCACTTTCCAGCCCGTGCGCGTGGATGATATCCATGAACACAAAATGCATAGCGAGTTGTATTCCGTGCCTGAAACGACTGTGCAACTGATCAGCCAGACCCGCGCCAGTGGCGGCAAGGTGACAGCGGTGGGCACCACGGCGCTGCGTGCACTGGAGAGTGCGGCCCGCAGCGGCAGCATTGTGGCTGGACAAGGCGATACCGATATCTTTATTACTCCGGGTTATCGCTTTCAGGTGGTTGAACGCCTGCTGACCAATTTCCACCTGCCCAAGAGCACCCTGCTGATGCTGGTGTCGGCGTTTGCTGGCTATGACCATATCCGTGCTGCCTACGCGCATGCAGTGAGTGAGCGCTATCGCTTCTTCAGCTATGGCGATGCCATGTTGCTGGAGCGGCAGGCGTCATCAGCGCCTTGAGTGTCTGCTTGAGGATGGACTGGCTAGGTTTGCAACCTAGAAAATGTCAACACCAATCAAGCAGTTAATTTTGACTAGTAATTGTCATGAATATGTCATAATGCGCCAGCAAAATGCGGGCTAGACTCGCCTAAAGCCATGAGCAGATGAACAATTCAAGCAGCGTCCTCGACGCAAACAAGCCAGCCAGCCGTCCGGAATTGCACAGCAAGCCCGGCATATTCACCAAGATCTTGTTCTTTGGTTTGATGCTGGCGGGTGTGATTTTCACCATCACCAATCTCAATCATGATGTGGTCAGCACTGGCACTGCCACCAGCACCTGGTTGCCTTTCCTGCTGCTGGGCGTGGCCTTGCTGATTGCCCTGGGCTTTGAATTCGTCAACGGTTTCCACGACACCGCCAATGCGGTGGCCACCGTTATCTACACCCACTCACTGCCCGCTAACGTCGCCGTAGTCTGGTCTGGTTTCTTCAACTTCCTCGGCGTCATGGCTTCCAGCGGCGCGGTGGCGTTTGGCATTATTTCCCTGCTCCCGGTCGAATTGATTCTGCAAGTCGGCTCCGCTGCGGGCTTTGCCATGGTGTTCTCGCTTTTGATCGCCGCCATACTCTGGAATCTGGGCACCTGGTTCCTCGGCCTGCCTGCCTCTTCCTCGCATACCTTAATCGGCTCCATCATAGGTGTAGGCGTTGCCAATGCACTGATGCATGGCCGTGACGGCACCAGTGGTGTGGATTGGGCACAAGCCAGCAAGGTAGGTTACTCGCTGCTGCTCTCCCCCATGATAGGTTTTGTTGCTGCTGCACTGGTGTTGCTGACCTTGCGTGCCGTCATCAAAAACCGTGAGCTGTTCCGTGAACCCAAGGGCAACAAGCCACCACCAGCCTGGATACGCGGCCTGCTGATCTTGACCTGTACTGGCGTTTCCTTTGCCCATGGCTCTAATGACGGGCAAAAAGGCATGGGTTTGATCATGCTGATTCTGGTGGGCACCGTGCCTATGGCGTATGCGCTCAATCGCGCCATGCCTGCGGATCAAGCCGTGCAGTTTGCCGCCGTGGCCCAGGTAACGCAGCAATCGCTGATCAAGATTGCCCCTGGCGCTGCGCCAGAGAAACCACTGGATACCCTCTCTGCCTTTGTCCGCACCAAGCAAGTGACGCCTGAACTGCTGCCTGCGCTGGCCGCGGTGACTGGCAGCATAGGCCAGCAGGTACGTGGCTATGGCAGCCTGTCGCTGGTGCCTGCCGATGCGGTGGCCAACGTGCGTAACGATATGTACCTGACTTCTGAAACCATACGCGTGCTGGATAAAAACCCTGCGCTGGTGCCATTGCAGGGGGATACCAAAGACAATCTGATGGCCTTCAAGAAGGAAATCGACAAGGCCACCAAATTCATTCCGCTATGGGTCAAGGTGGCTGTGGCAATTGCGCTGGGCCTGGGCACCATGGTGGGCTGGAAACGTATTGTGGTGACCGTGGGTGAGCGCATAGGCAAAACCCACCTCACCTACGCCCAGGGCGCCTCTGCCGAGACTGTGGCCATGCTGACCATAGGCGCTGCCGATATGTACGGTCTGCCAGTCTCCACCACCCAGGTCTTGTCCTCAGGCGTGGCAGGCACCATGGCGGCCAATCGCTCTGGCCTACAGATGGCCACCATACGCAATCTGCTGATGGCCTGGGTGCTGACCCTGCCTATGGCCATGCTGCTTTCTGGCTCTATCTACTGGCTGTTCTCGCAGTTTATTTAGTCTTGTAGATACAAGTAGATTCACACAAAACCTGGCCTTATGCCCACGCATAAAGCCAGGTTTTTTTGTTTTACAGACTCAATTAAATGCCTAGATGCTGGGCAAGCAAGCTAGCCGCCTGCTGATTGCCCACGGGCTGCACAGGGGCGGATTTGGGCAAGGCCAGTAGCTGCTGCAATGGCTGGGCAAACTCGCCATCCCGCAAGGCATCCTCGGTGACAGGCAGGCATTGCCCATGCGCTTGCAGCCAGGCAATCAGATCATCCTGCTCCGGCCAGCCATCGCGCGGCACGTACAGCACAGGCAAGCCATGGCAGGCGGCCTCTACAAAAGTGCCATAGCCGGGCTTGGTCAATACCAGATCTACGCTGGCAATCAGGCTGGAAAAGCCCAGGGGGATATCCTGCTGCGCATGGAAGTCATCACGCTGAGAGTTTTTAAGACTTCCAGCGTTTTTAGTGCTTTCAGGGGTGTCAGCGTGTTCAACAGGCAGCCACTCCCGTGGCAACAGCCAATGCACGCCAGCTATCCGCGGGAAGGCCTGCACGGAAACCTGGGTCTCTATACCGCCCATGCCCACCAGCACCAGGCGGCTATCTGCATTTAGCCCCAGGCTTTGCAATAAGGTCTGGCGCGCTGAAGGCAGCGGGTCCGCCAGCGGCCCTATCTCTACACTATGCAGCCAGGGCATGGGCATAGATGGGCTGGGGCGCAAGAACAGGCTGCTGGCATAAGCTGCGCGTATCTGTTGCTGTGCCTCCAGCAGCGCAGGATGGGCCGGGGCGTAATACTCAAGTATGTCTGCCCAGTTCAGTGAGCACAGCGCCAGGGCGGGCAAGCCCAATCGCTGGGCCGCCGCCAGGGGCAGATAGGCAACATTGCAGAATACAGCCGTGGCTTGCTGCTCGCGCAGCCAGGCAATCTCGCTGTCCAGTTTTTGCTGCCAGTCACTGTGGAATGCTATATAGGCAGCCACACTGGCGGCGACATCGACCTTGAACGCCGATTGCATCAACATGCCGAAATCGGCACTGCGTGGCTGGTAGCTGAAGGCCACATGAATCCGTGAGCGCAAAAATGCTTCACTGACAGCGCTGCAGATGAGCAACTGCAATTGCGGGTAGCGCTGGCCCAGCTGATTCAGCACCGGAGCTACCTGTGCCACATGGCCATAACCATGGCCGGAAATATAAACCACCAGCCTGCTGCTATGAGTCGCTTGGGTCTTTTGAGTTTGAATCAGTGTATTTTGAGCCATGAGGGCAAGAGGCCAGATATGTAGAGGTATGCCGCCTCAAACAGCAAGGCTATTGGCTGGCACTGACAGGACGTAAAGGCGTTTGGTAGGTCCAGTTTTTCTTCCAGGCATTGACCACCAGATTGGGATATTGCGGCTGGCCCAGGCTGCCGTTATAACGGCCCAGGGCACGGTAGAGATCGCCACTTTCTATATCCAGATAATGCCGCAGGATAGTGCAGCCATAACGCAGATTGAGGCGCATATGAAACAGATTGTGCTCGCTATTGCCTATGCTTTTAACCCAGAACGGCATCACCTGCATAAAGCCGCGTGCACCCACTGAAGACACCGCATATTTCTTGAAGGCGCTCTCTACCTGAATCAAGGCCAGCACCAGTTGCGGGTCCAGCCCCGCACGCGCAGCCTCGTAATTGACGGTACGCAAAAAATCTTCGCGCATTCTGTCATCTGGCATGCGCGACTTCAGGCGCTGTGACATGGCTGTCATCCACAGCGTGCCTTCCTCGGCACTGGCAAACACCAGCCGTGGTGCTGCGCTATCGCTGATGGAGCGCTGCATAAGCGCTTTGACGCTGTTGGAGAGCGGTTCCTCGCGTTGCCCGCCTGCGAGGGCAGTGCCATTGATGCTCAGCACTGCCAGGGCAATGCCTGCCAGCGCTAGCCACCCTCTCAGTAACAGCGTCAGGCTGCGCATCAGAGCGCCTGCTGAATCACGCCTACCACGTCAGCAATCGCCAGGTTGCGGGCGGCACTGTCCGTACGCGCCTGGTACTCCACCTGACCTTCTTTCAGGCCTCTGTCGCCAATCACAATACGGTGTGGGATGCCTATCAGTTCCATATCGGCAAACATCACGCCTGGGCGCTCACCTCTGTCATCCAGCAGTACATCCACACCCGCAGCCTGCAACTCGGCGTAAAGCGCGTGCGCGGCCTCTTTCACCGCCTCGCTCTTGTCATAGCCTATGGGGGCAATCGCCACGCTGAACGGTGCCATCGCGGTGGGGAAGATAATGCCGCGCTCATCATGGCCTTGCTCAATCGCAGCGCCGATAATGCGCGAAACACCTATGCCGTAGCAGCCCATTTCCATGATTTGCTTCTGGCCGTTTTCATCCAGATAGCTCGCATCCATGGCCGCCGCATACTTGGTGCGCAGCTGGAAGATATGACCCACTTCGATACCACGGCACAGGCTGATGCTGCCCTTGCCATCCGGGCTGGGGTCGCCCTCTACCACATTACGGATATCCGCCACCAAAGGCTCGGGCAGGTCACGGCCAAAGTTCACACCCGCCAGGTGGAACTTGGGCTTGTTAGCACCGCAAACAAAATCGTTCAGAGCAGCCACACTGCGATCTGCCACCAGATGCACGCGCTCGGACACACCGACCGGGCCGATAAAGCCTGGTGGGCAATTGAGGTGATCACGGATTTCTTCTTCTGTGGCAAAGCGGAAATTGCTCAGGCCTGCCACCTTGGCAGCCTTGATTTCGTTCAGGTGGTGGTCGCCACGCAGCAGCAACAGGTAGAAGCTGGTCTGACCTGCTTCATCCGTTGCAATCAGCGCAATCGATTTCACGGTCTTGCTCAGCGGGATGCCCAGCAGTTCAGCCACGGCTTCGCAGCTGGTCTGCTTGGGGGTATCCACCTCGCGCAGCGCTTCACTGGCGGCAGCACGGCTAGCTGCAGGCGCCACAGCCTCGGCCAGTTCAACGTTGGCGGCAAAGTCAGAATCTTCGCTATAAGCCAGAGCATCTTCACCGGAGTCGGCCAGCACATGGAACTCATGCGAGCCATCGCCGCCTATGGCACCAGTATCGGCACGTACGGCGCGGAATTTCAGGCCCAGTCGGTTGAAGACATTGCTATAGGCCTGGTACATGGTCTGGTAGGTTTGCTCCAGAGATTCCAGGCTGGTATGGAAGGAATAAGCATCCTTCATCATGAATTCACGCGCGCGCATCACGCCAAAACGCGGACGAATTTCATCGCGGAATTTGGTTTGAATCTGGTAGAAATTCAGTGGCAACTGCTTGTAGGAGCGAATCTCGCGGCGTGCCAGATCGGTAATGACTTCCTCATGGGTAGGGCCAAAACAGAAGTCACGCTCATGGCGATCGCGGATCTTGAGCATTTGCGGGCCAAATACGGCCCAGCGCCCGGTTTCTTCCCACAATTCCTTGGGCTGCACCGCTGGCATCAGCAATTCCAGCGCCCCGGCATTGTTCATTTCTTCACGCACCACGGCCTCAACCTTGCGCAGCACGCGCAGCCCCAGCGGCATCCAGCTATAAAGGCCGGAGCCTAGGCGCTTGATCAGGCCGGCACGCAGCATGAGCTTATGACTGATCAGCTCCGCTTCCTGGGGCGCTTCTTTTTGGGTGGCAATAAAAAACTGTGATGCACGCATGGGGGTAGTCTTTAAAATCTCGGAAGCTGCGGATTTTATAGGGAAACGTGCATCGCGTCATGCCCAGCCTGTGGCTAGGCGACCGCCGCCGTTTCCACCAGGCCGTAAAGGCTGTCGCGCAATTCGGCATATTCCGGCTCTAGATCAATCACGTAGTAATTGGTGCTTTGGCCAAAGCTCAGATTGACGGCATAGCCCAGCGCAATTGAACGCGCTGGGAAAGGGCCACGGGCGATGACACCACGGGTCAGGCTACCCGACACCAGTATGGTGCGTGATGCAGGTGGAATTTCGCCATATTGCGCCGCATGCGAGGATGGGGTCAGGTCGACAAACTGATGGAATAGCCTGTCCTGATTGTTGGCCAGCGGATCGTCCAGCTGGTTCATATAGTGATCGATGGCCGCTTGATCCTGGTCTTCATACACGCCGACCAGACGCATGCCACGAATGACATTACCTCTAAACAAGGCTTTCATGATTAGTGCCTTTCTCTGGATGGTATCCATCTACAAAAACGCGTAAGCCAGCACAATGAACACTGGCCTGGCTACGCCAAGAAGGCTAGGCTTTTGGCCCGGCCCGCTTTAGCGACAGGGTGATCACACTTAAGCCGCGATCACCTTGTCATCATTCTTAATATACGGTTGCTTGATTTGGTCAGCAGTACTTTCGATTTGGCCCACAAATCCCACAACCACAGCAAACTGTTATACCCTTATGCCGCATGAGTTTATTCAACCGCTTCAATTTTAACGCTAGCACATGACAGAACATACTACTTCAGACTGGGCCGCCTGGGTTCAGGCCATAGGCTCCATCGTTGCCATTTTTGCTGCCATCGGTATTTCTGCCTGGCAGAACTATGTTGATACCCGCCGTCGCAGCATGGAGCAGCGTGGTTACTCCAAGCGCTTGATGTCGGTGACGCATAAACTGGCGTATGACATCTTTTTGACCCTGCACAATATTGAGCAGTTGCGCAGCAATCCTTACAAGAATGAAACCCGGCAGATGCGCGAGTTCAACCGCAACAAGCTGGGACGGCTGGAAATGGCTTTGCATGCAATTCCCATCCATAACCTGGGCACGATCACGGCAGTAGAACAAGTCATGATTATCTTCTCTCAATTGGAAGCTGCCAATACCCTGCTGGCCCCCGAGCCTGCCGAGATGAAACACAATATCGACCATGTGCCCTGTAGCGAAATTTATGGCCGCGCCTGGCGCCCGATTGTGGAAGCCTGCCGGGTGGCAAGTTACACCTTGCGCGGCGAAGTCCTGAACTACACCTAAACTCTGTATCCAGCATTGCCAGCCTAAGCTGCCACTCTAAAAAACTATGGCCTGACGCGATCACGTCGCGAGCAGGCCATAGTTTCATCAACTTTACCCTTTAAAGCACGATGGGCTTGTTGCTTAGCTCGTTGGTATCGTCTGCGGTTGCGGGGAAATACTGCGCTAGCGAGCGACCGATCTCATTAATGCCATGGATCACGCCTTGCTCGAAGCGGCCCTGGCGAAACTCCGCTTCCATGGCTTTGCAGATGCTTTCCCAACCATGCTGACCCAGATGGCGGTTGATACCGCGATCCGCGAGAATTTCAACATCATGATCTGCCAGCAAGAGGTAAATCAGCACACCGTTGTTTTGCTCGGTATCCCAGATGCCCAGTTGCGAAAACAGGCTGATGGCCCGCTGCCTGGGCGTGACGCCGCGCAAAATAGCCAGCGGATGTAAATCACCTTCCACCACAAAGCGTATCTCGCCATTGTGTTGGCGCTCGCTGGCGGCAATCGCCTGCTCTATATTGTGCAGCGCGGTTTTGGTGAAATGCCGCCGCACATGCCAGGGCGTGCTGAACAGATGGCTGAACAGGCGCATCAACGTATTGCGTTTCTTCATATCTTTACCCGTCGCCTCTCTTTACCAATCACCGGAAGCGCCGCCGCCACCAAAAGAGCCACCACCACCCGAGAATCCGCCGCCGCCACTGCCGCCGCCAAACCCTCCACCGCCTATGCCCATGGGCAGGCCAAAACCGCCGCTCATGGTGAAGATAAAGGCCATGACGCCTAGCACCAGCGCAAACAGCAAACCGCCACCCAGCAGAAATACCGCCAGACCGATGAGGCCGCCATTGATAGAGCCACCGAGGAAGCTACCGAAGATAGACCTGAGCACGCCACCGACGATCAAGCCGCCAAACAGCAACAAGGGCAGCATTTCGCCCAGGCTGCCTTCGTCCTGGGGTTTGTTCTGCCGCGCAGGCGGGGGTGGCAATTGCTCGCCATCTACCAGCCGCGCCAGGGTATCGACCGCTGCGGCCAGGCCACCAGCAAAATCACCCTTGCGGAAGGCCGGGGCCATGACTTCGGCAATGATGCGCTTGGCGACCACATCAGGAATGGCACCTTCCAGGCCATAGCCAACTTCTATGCGCATCTTGCGATCATTCTTGGCCAGCAGAATCAGTACGCCATCATCAACCTTGCCGCGCCCCAGTTTCCACGCTTCCGCCACGCGCAGCGCATATTGCTCCACGGTTTCTGGTTGTGTGGTGGGTACCAGCAAAATGGCAATCTGGCTGCCCTTCTGTTGCTCCAGCTGGGCCAGATGATTTTCCAGTGCGGCTTGGTCCTGCTGGCTCAAGGTGCCCGTCAGGTCTGTGACGCGGGCGGTCAGCTTGGGCACCGCCACCTCATCTTCAGCCTGCACCATGGCAGGCAGCAGCAGACTAAGCGCCAGACTGCACAGCAGCAACAGACTAAAGACGATGCGCCTAGGGTCTAGCATGGTGGCTAGCCCGCTCAAGGGCCAGCGAGTAAGCGCGCTGAGGCTAACACTAGGCATGCGGCTTACTTATCGAAGCTAACAGCAGGTGCCTTGGAGATTTCGCGCTCATTCTCTACCGAGAAGTTAGGCTTGGCCTTGTAGTCAAACATCTTCGCGGTCATGTTGTTGGGGAACTGGCGTATGGTGGTGTTATAAGCCTGTACCGATTTGATATAGCGGTTACGCGCCACGGTCACGCGGTTTTCCGTACCTTCAAGCTGAGCTTGCAGATCGCGGAAGTTGGCATCTGCCTTGAGCTGCGGATAGTTTTCTGCCACGGCCATCAAGCGTGACAAAGCCGAGGTCATTTGACCTTGCGCAGCCTGGAAGCGTGCAAACGCCTGCTCATCGTTGATCAGTTCTGGGGTGGCTTGAATGCTGCCCACCTTGGAGCGTGCATCGGCCACTTGTGTCAGCACTTCCTTCTCATGCGAGGCATAACCCTTGACGGTATTGACCAGATTAGGCACCAGATCGGCACGACGCTGATATTGGTTCAGCACTTCAGACCAATCGGCATTGACCTGCTCATCCAGCGCCTGGAAGGTGTTATAGCCACAGCCACTCAAGCTCAATGCCAGCATCACTGCCGCCAGCTTTAACCAGATTTTTTGCATTTCATTGTCTCCAAATATTGATGAACAAGTATTGATTAATATATTGATTGATATATTCATATCTAGCTGCGGCTGATTTAACCGCAGCTAGACTAAAACCTAGCACTACTGACAAATCTAGAGCGAAGATGGGGCTGCCTGCTGCGATTGCAAGCCGCGCATGGTGTCACGCGCAAAGCATAAATCTTCCCAGGCCCGGGCTTTATCCGGCAGATTGCGCAGCAGATAGGCTGGGTGATAGGTAACGATCACTGGCACCCCATGAAAATCATGTAAACCACCGCGCAAGCTGGCAATGCTGCCCTCACTCTGCAATAGCGATTGCGCCGCAAACTTGCCCAGTGCCACTATCAGTTTGGGCTTGATCAATTCCACCTGCCGTTTGAGGTAAGGGTCACATTGCTGGACTTCCTCACCCTGCGGATCACGGTTGGCAGGTGGGCGGCATTTCAGCACATTGGCGATATAGACATTCTCGCCGCGCTTGAGTTGTATCGCCGCCAACATATTATCCAGCAGCTTGCCAGCCTGGCCGACGAAAGGCTCACCGCGCCTGTCTTCTTCAGCGCCTGGCGCTTCACCAACCAACAGCCATTCGGCCTGCGGATCGCCCACGCCAAATACGGTTTGCGTGCGGGTGCTGTGCAGTTGGCAAGCTTGGCAGCCTGCCACATTTTGCTGCAAGGCCTGCCAGCTCATGCCCATGATCTCGGCACGTCTGTCCGGCGTCGCCGCAGCCAGCTCTTCCTGGCTATACCAATCTGGCTCCACACTTTCGGCATACTCCATCCAGGCCGTGGGGCTGGCGGCGTAATATTCGCGCTCGGCCGCATGCTCATCGCCTGCGTAGTCAGCCTGGGCTTGCGGGGTGATCACTACGGGCGCTGTTGCGCCTGGGCTGACTTCAATCTGGTCATCGTCAGCTATAGCGACCACTGCGGCAATGGGTGTTGGGACATGTGGCTCGGCAACTTGCAGGGACGTTTCTGCATGCCTAGCTTCTGCAAATAAGGCCTCTGCGGACGAATCTTCAGCAGATACAAGCAAAGGCGCTGATTCTTCAGCCCTGTCTATGACCAAAGCCGCAGGCGCGCTGCCCTGTTCGGTTGCGGCTGCGTGGGTATCGGTTGTATTGAATGCAGGCTCACTCTTCGACTCACTCTGCGACACAGCTGCGCCAACATTGCTGGGCGCGGCGGCGGTGGTTTGCTCAGCAGCCGCCATCTGTAGCACAGGGGCAACATCACGCTGGCGCCAGACTGGCAGCAGTTCCAGTTCGCGCAGCATGTCTTCGCGGCGCTTGTCTTCCGGCAAGGCACTCATAAGGCTGCTCCCATCAATACGGCGTCTTCACGGCCGTTGGCGGCAGGATAGTAGCCACGGCGTATGGCCATTTCATTAAAGCCCTGGCTTTCGTAAAGCGCAATCGCTGCGGTGTTGGATGGTCGCACTTCCAGGAACATATTGGCACCGCCATGCCTGCGGCCAATTTCCATCATATGTTGCAGCAAGGCACGGCCATAGCCTTTGCCCTGCCAGGGCAAGGCCACGCTGATATTGAGCAAGTGCGCTTCATCCAGCACCATCATTAGCACGGCATAGCCCATGATCTGCTTATTTTGCTCAAATACCCAGCAGCTATAGCCAGAATTCAGTGAGTCGCGGAAATTACCCAGGGTCCAGGGATAGGGAAAGATAGTGGGCTCTATACGTGCAATCTCAGGCAAGTCTTCCATCTGCATGGGTCTGGCCTGCGCAGGATGCAGTTGCGCTGAAAGTGAGGATGTTGCCAGCCTGTTTGCGCTACTCATGCGGCCTGACCTTTTTGCCGTTCACTGGTGGTCATGGCCACCTTGTTACGGATATACACGGGCGCTGCCTCTGCCGCCGGACGTGCCTCACCCGCAGCAAACCTTCGCAGCGCCAGCTTGGCGATGGCGGCAGCGCGCGGGTAGGCATCCGGCAATATCTGCTGCACATGCGCTGCATACTGTTGTTGCAAGCTATCAGCATAGGTTTTCCAGCCACTGCCTATGCCTACCCAGTCAGCCGCTAGTCCATCCTGTTGCGGCACTATAGGTACAGATTCTGGCGCATACAGGCCAGGGGCAAGCACCTCTTGCCAGCCGCCTGCCTGCCGACGATAGGCGGCGTGATACACCTCGCCCATACGCGCATCCAGACAGGCAATCACTTGCTGGGCATCGCCTGCATCTTCGGCCAGCGCCAGCAAGGTGCTGACACCCACCACAGGTAAATTTGCGCCAAATGCCAGGCCCTGGGCCACGCCACAGCCTATGCGCAAACCAGTGAACGAGCCTGGCCCGGCACCAAAGGCAATGCCGTCCAGATCCATCAGTTCAATATCCGCCTCATCGAGCAATTCACGCAACAATGGCAGTATGCGCTGGGAATGAGTTTGCCCCGCCAGCAGTTCACGGCCATAAAACTGGCCATCTAGTGCCAGCGCAAGCGAGAGGTATTCGGTGGAGGTATCTAGGGCGAGGATTTTCATGCTGGGTCAGACTGTGGGGGTGCAAAGAATTCTACTACATCTGCCACCTCACGCGTCCGGCGCATGGGGGGCAGGCTCTGCCAGATGCGGCGGCCATAAGGCTTGCTGATCAGGCGCGGGTCACAGATCATCAGCACGCCTCTGTCAGCCTCATCACGGATCAAGCGCCCTGCGCCCTGCTTGAGGGTAATCACGGCATAAGGCAGTTGGTATTCCATAAAGGCGTTCTTGCCTTCGGCATTCATTTTATCTATGCGTGCGGCCAGCACCGGGTCATCCGGCGGCGCAAACGGCAGCTTGTCTATGATGACCGCAGACAAGGCTTCGCCACGTACATCCACGCCTTCCCAGAAACTCTGCGAGCCTACCAGCACGGCATTGCCCAGACGGCGGAAGCGATCCAGCAACTCGCTACGCGCGGTATCGCCTTGCAGCAGAATGGGATAATCCAGGCCTTCGGTTTCCATGGCGTCCTTAAGCAGGGCATGCAGTTCGCGCATGGCGCGCAGGCTGGTGCAGAGCACAAAAGCCCGGCCCCGGCTGGCCTTGATCACAGGCAAGGCCATCGCGGCCACCGCGGCGGCATAGCCTGCGCTATTGGGCTCAGGCATGCCTTGCGGCACATAGAACAAACCCTGGCTGCCATAATCGAAGGGGCTGTTCCAGTAACCTGTGCTGGCTTGCTCCAGGCCCATTTGCGTCAGGTAATGGCTGAAATCACTCTTGACCGCCAGCGTGGCCGAGGTAAACACCCAGGCGCGTGGCTGGGCGTTAAGCTGCTTGCTGAAGCCAGCGGCCACCGACAGTGGCGTGGCATGTAGCTGAACTGACTGCGTAAACACTTCTACCCAGCGCACCAGGTTGGGGTCTTCGGCAGACAGCCAGCGTTGCAGCATGACTTTGAGGGCTTGGGCACGCTGCCAGCAGTTTTCCACCGCAGGCTCACGCGCGGCCTGGGTTTCCAGTATGGCATCCAGAGCCGCCAGCTTTTCCTGCATCAAGACATAAGCGCTCTCGAAATTGCGCAAGGCCAAGGCCTTTTGTACTGGCAGGCGTGCGCCTTCATAGGCAAAGATCAGGCGGAAATCGCGTACGGCTTTTTCCAGCGCGGCCGTGGCTTCGGGCAAGGCGGTGCAGTCCTTGATACTGGTGATATATTCGGTGTGCGCATCGCGCGCCAGTTCCATCAACTGCGTGGTGGAATAGCCTTCCCCAAAGAAAGCCCCTGCCACTGCAGGTAACTGGTGCGCCTCGTCAAAAATCACGGTATTGGCCGAGGGCAATAACTCGGCCACACCTTCATCGCGCAGCATGACATCGGCAAAGAACAAATGATGGTTAACCACCACCACATCGGCGGCCAGTGCACGTTTGCGCGCCTCCATCACAAAGCACTCTTTGTAATGCGCGCACTCCTGCCCCATGCAGTTATCGCGCGTCGAGGTCACGGCGGGCCAGATGGTGGCGCTTTCCGGCACCGCGGTCAGCTCGCTCTTGTCTCCGGTGGCGCTATTTTCGGCAAAGGCCTGAATTTTGTGCACATAAGTGGCATCTTCGCGCGAGAAAAACTTACCCTCGCTCATGGCACGCTGCAAATGGAAGTGGCAGACATAGTTGGATCTGCCCTTGAGCATGGCCACGGTCACCGGCACCTTGAGTGCATCGCGCACTGCGGGCAAATCGCGGTTATAAAGCTGATCCTGCAGGGTCTTGGTGCCAGTGGAAATAATCACCTTGCCGCCAGAGAGCAAAGCGGGCACCAGATAGGCAAAGGTCTTGCCTGTGCCTGTGCCCGCCTCGGCCACCAATTGGCGATTGCCCTTGATGGCTTCAGCAATGGCCAGGGCCATTTCCTGCTGCTGCACCCGCGAGCGATAACCAGGGATGGTTTCAGCCAGGGGGCCTTGCGCGGAAAACACGTGCTGCAGATCGCTACTGAGGTCGCTCAAGCGGGGGCTTTCAAATCGGGAGGAAAATACCCCGCCATTATACTGGAGTTGCCCGCAGTTTCCCCGCTGCGTTCATGCACTAAGCCAGGGGCTTTATCCCGGAGCTGGCTTAGTGAGCAAGTGCTGGCTTACGCGGCTGCGCCGAGGCTGGCAGGCCGAATAGATGGTCAAAGACCAAATTGAATAAATAGGTATAGACCAGGAAAAACACAATCAGCCCGGCATCCATCACCAGCGCCTGCCACCAGCTCACCTGCAGCCACCAGGCAAACAAGGGCACCAGCGTGATCACCAGCCCCAGTTCAAAACCCAGCGCATGGGCAATGCGGCGCTTGATACTACGTCCCGCCTCGGCTTGTTTGGCCTCCCAGGCTTCAAACATGGTGTTGTAAATGAGGTTCCACACCAGGGCCACCAGCGAGGAAGCCACGCCAGCCACCCCTGCATGCGCCAGGGATTGCCCTGAAAACAAGGCCAGCCCTATGCTGGTGAATAACATAGCAAACATTTCATAGAAACTGACATAAACCAGCTTGCGCTTGATGCCTTGCATGGTGCACTCCCTACATAATCAATGTCAGGCATTTTATTTGGCATATCCTGATATAAAAAGTTAGTATCTATCAATATTTTTGACAGATGATACTCAAACCTTACTGATGGCATTTAGTAGCGACAACCTCAAAGTCTTACTGGCCGTGCTCGATCATGGCTCTTTCTCTGCCGCTGCGCGCCATTTGGGTAAAGTGCCTTCGGCAGTAAGCATGACCATTGCCCAGCTTGAGGCTGAGCTGGACTTGGTATTGTTTGACCGCAGCGGACGTGAACCACGCCCCACCGAGGCCGCGCGTGCTTTGGAGCCACAAGCCCGGCAAGTTGCCAGCCAGATGCGGCAATTGCAGGCCCACGCCCTGAGCTTGCATCAGGGGCTGGAGCAGCGACTCAGCATCGCCATCGCGCCTGAGCTGCTTTATGGCCCCTGGAACCAGCCTTTGGCCAAGCTCGCCACTGAGTTTCCAGCGCTGGAGGTGGAAGTATTATCTGCACCTCAAGCCGATGCACTGCGCATGCTGCATGAAGGCTGTGTGCAACTGGCACTGGTGTTTGAGCGCCCGGCTGCCGATGAGCGCGAGGCATTTCAGGAGCTCAGCAGCGAAATTCTGCTGGCGGTCGTCGCCCCTGGGCACCCCTTGCAGCAATCCACGCAATTACTCAGAGATAGTGACCTTCTGAACAGCAGACAAATCGTCATTGCCAGCCGTGGGGATGAACATCATGACCCGCGTTTGCGCATAGCTAGGCAGATATGGCGTACCGATAGCCACCTCGCCAGTTTGGCGCTGGTGCAAGCCGGCTTGGGTTGGGCTTTCTTGCCGCAAGGCCTGGTGACGCCGCTGGTCAAAAGCGGCGCGCTACATGTCTTAAGCCTGGAGAATATGAGCAACCAGTTAAGGCTGTGGGTAGATATGGTGTGGAGCCGGGAACGCCCGCTAGGGCTAGGGGCCAGCCGTTTTATTGCCCTGCTGCAGCAGGGTAGCCATGACGCCTGGAAAAGCGCTTAAGGCTAAAGATCAACACCAATCGGGATTGGGCAGGCCGGCAAATACCTGACGCAAACCGTCAGACCAGCCCTGACGTATGCTGGCGTAATAGGCGTCATGCTCGGTGATGCGCTGCTTGCAATCAGCATGCAGGCTATCACTGCGGTAGATAAGAATATCAATGGGCGGTGCCACCGAGATATTGCTGCGTATGGTGGAATCAAATGAAATCAGCACACACTTCACCACTTCCATAATATCGCTATCGTGGCTGACCACGCGGTCTATGATGGGTTTGCCGTACTTGGTTTCACCGATCTGGAAATACGGCGTTTCCTGGCTGGCTTCAATAAAGTTGCCTGCGGCATAGATAGAAAACAAACGTGGTGCTTCACCCTTGATCTGGCCGCCTACCAGAATGCTGGCATTGAATTCGGTGTTGTGGTTTTTCAGGTGCTCGTTATCCAACTCGTAGACCACTCGCAGTTGCTCGCCTATCAATCTGGCGGCATCAAACAGATTGGCCACATTGTGCAGGTGCTCACCGTCATCACGCTTGATGGCATCGCGCAGGCGGTTGATCACTGCCTGAGTGATGGCAAGATTGCCTGCACTCATCAGCGTAATCACGCGCTCGCCCCTGACTTCAAACACATTCATCTTGGGGAAAACTGCCACATGATCGACACCTGCATTGGTGCGGGTATCCGAGGCCAGCACCAGGCCCTGGTCTAACAGTAAGGCAACACAGTAAGTCATGCGGGTATCTGCGAGTTGAAGACAAGTTGAATAATGGCTTTCATCATACCTAGCAGCACTCAGCTCGACAATACGAAAGCCATCCGCTTGCAGTACACTTGTTCTTTTGTCTTGAAGAACACGCGCCATGGAATATCGCAATCTCGGTCAATCCGACCTCAAGGTTTCCGCCATCTGCCTGGGCACCATGACTTTTGGTGACCAGAACACCGAAGCACAAGGTCATGAACAACTGGACTACGCCCTGGCTCAGGGCATTAATTTCATTGATACTGCCGAAATGTACCCGGTGCCGCCCAAGGCCGATACCTTCACCCGTACCGAAAGCATCATAGGCACCTGGCTCAAGCGCCAGCCGCGCGACAAGGTGATACTGGCGAGCAAGGTCTCCGGCGGCAATCGCAAGCTGGATTGGATACGTGGTGGGCCTACCGCCGTTGATAGAGACAATGTACGCAGCGCAATTGAAGGCTCGCTGAAGCGCTTGCAGACCGATTATCTGGATCTCTACCAAATTCATTGGCCAGAAAGAAATGTGCCTATCTTTGGCCAATACCAGTTCGACCCCAGCAAGGAAAAGCAATGGGTGAGCATACAAACCCAACTGGAAGTGCTGGCGGAACTGGTGCAGGAAGGCAAGGTACGCTACGTTGGTGTGTCAAATGAACAACCATGGGGTGTCATGGAGTTCCTGCGCGTGGCCAAGGAATATGACTTGCCGCGTATCGCCTCCATCCAGAACAGCTATAGCCTGCTTAACCGTGGTTTCGAGTTTGGCATGACCGAGCTGATCTACCGTGAGCAGGTGAGCCTGACAGCATACTCGCCCATGGCCTTTGGTCATCTGAGTGGCAAATATATTGCTGACCCGCAAGCCCAGGGCCGGGTCAATCTCTTCCCCGGTTATGCCCAGCGCTACACCAAGCCCAATGTGCAGCCTGCCACTGCCGCTTACGCCGCCTTGGCGCACAAACATGGCATGAGCCCGGCGCAACTGGCACTGTCCTTTGTTTACCACCGCTGGTTTGTTACCAGCACGATTATTGGGGCCACCACCATGGCGCAGTTGCAAGAGAATACCCAGGCCTGGCAAAAGCCTTTGTCTGACGAAATTCTGCAAGAGATAGAAGCAATACATTTGCGCTATATGAACCCTGCGCCTTAAGCGCAAGCTAGCATCAGCCAATAAAAAATGGGCGCTGTAGCGCCCATTTTTATTTAACCAGCAAGCCTAGTTGCAGCGCTGCAACATCAATTGGGCACCTTGAACCAGGCCACGGTCTGCGCCAGTTGATCTGCCTGATCCTGCAATGAAGCGGCGGCAGCGGCGGCCTGTTCTACCAGGGCTGCATTCTGCTGCGTCACCTCATCCATCTGCGTGATGGCGATATTGACCTGATCTATGCCGCTACTTTGCTCCTGGCTGGCATTGCTGATTTCGCTCATGATGCCAGTGACGCGTTTAACGCTATCCACAATCTCCTGCATGGTGGCCCCGGCTTCTTCCACCAGTTTTTCCCCTGTATCCACGCGTGCCACTGAGTTGGCGATCAATTCCTTGATCTCCTTGGCCGCCACCGCCGAGCGCTGTGCCAGGCCGCGCACTTCAGAAGCCACCACGGCAAAGCCACGCCCATGCTCACCCGCACGCGCCGCCTCTACCGCCGCATTCAGCGCCAGAATATTGGTCTGGAAGGCAATGCCGTCTATGACCGAGATAATGTCTTCCACCCGACGTGAAGCTTCATTGATAGACGCCATGGTGGCCACTACCTGCGCTACCACCTTGCCGCCGCGCACGGCAATTTCGGCCGAGGACGACACCAGGGTATTGGCGTGACGGGCATTGTCGGCATTCTGCTTCACGGCGGAAGTAATCTGCTCCATGGAAGAAGCGGTTTCTTCCAGCGCACTGGCTTGCTCTTCCGTGCGTGAAGACAGGTCGAGATTGCCGCTGGCAATTTCGCTGGAGCCTGTGGCGATGGTGTCTGTACCCAGCCTCACCTTGCTGACGATGGTGGTCAGCCTGTTGTTCATTTCCTTGAGTGCTTGCAGCAACTGCCCGGTTTCATCACTGGATTGCACCACAATCTGCGCTGTCAGATCGCCACTGGCGACAGTCTTGGCAATTTCAATCGCGCTGTGCAAGGGTTGAGTTACTCCACTGATAATCCAATAGGTCAGGCTGGCACCAAAGGCCATCAGCACCAGCAAAGCCAGCAACATGATGGTCAAGGCCAGGCTGTACTGCTGCTGCGCAGCCGCCTGATTTTCTGCACGTATGCGCGCCGAGTGCTCACCTACATAAGCCACAATTTCATCTATCTGCTGCGTGGGTGCTCTATCCATGCCCTTGACCAGGCCATCCACGGTTTGGGTACTGTCCAGGCGCTGCTGGTCATAGGCATTGAGTGCCTGCAGATAGCTGCTTTGCAATTGCTTCAAAGCCTGCCGCGCTTCTTCTACCTTGGGCGTGTCCAGACCTAGCTGGCTGAAGAGCTGTTGCAGCCTGCCCAGTTCATCCTGGGTTTCCTGCCCGGTTTTGGCGAAAGCATCTCTGTATTTGTTGAAAGCCTGGGCATCATGGCCGCGCACCAGGATATTTTTCCATTCCTGAATCTGGATCTTGAAGGTGACCTGCGCCTTGCGCGCGGTATTGACCGCATCTTCAGCCGCAGCAGCCTGACTCAGACTGAGCTGCAATAAATCATTGGTTCTGCTCAGCGAGCTCCAGGCCACCAGGCCTAGAACGAGTGAACCCAGCAACAGGATGGCACTGAGGCCGACCAGACGGGTAGAAATAGATAAGTTGTTCAGTTGCATGGTGGTGTTGTGTTGCGTGACTCAAGGGAGGACGGGTAGATGCAGCTCATTGCCAGTACAGTTCATTACTAGTACAGCTAATTTCTACTGCAACTTATTGATTAAGGCAGGTGCAAGATCAGGCAAGCCTAATGCGGCAAGGTGATGATGGTAGGCAATAATTGTGACAAATTTATTTAAATTCAATGACGCCAGTACTAGTTCTGCGTCTGCGCAATTTACCTAATTAAAGTCATTATTAAAAGCACTTTATTAACATAGTCTTATCAAAAATCCTCAGCCTAGAGGTGTCCTTTTTTATTTCTCACGTGTCATTACTAGTAGAAGCAGCAAAATCGGCTTTTAGCAACAACGATACGAGCGAATTGATTCGCCGCACATTTCCCTGACACTCCCCTCCCTTTTGGGAGGGATTTATTTGATCTACCCTCTTAGACTCACATCCCCAAGCCTAGCGCGTCTTACTGGCATCATGTCATGGCTAGCATCTTGCCCTTGAATGATGCTCTAATAGTCCATGTCTACAGCCCTGTTAGCGCCTATACCTGCAGTGGCTGGCTATCTTGATCCCCCCATTCAGGAGCACTGATGCAAATCGTTTTTTTCAGCACCCAGGCCTACGATCGTGAAAGTTTTCTCTCGCAGCCCGCATTGAGTGACTGCGAGCTGGTGTTCCAGCAACCCAAACTGACTGTGGATACCGCTGTGCTCGCCGCAGGGGCCGAGGTGGTCTGTGCGTTTATCAATGATGATCTTTCTGCAGCTGTACTGGAAAAGCTGGCCGCAGGCGGCACACGTTTGATTGCACTGCGCTCGGCAGGCTATAACCATATTGATCTTGAAGCCGCCAAGCGCCTGGCGCTGGCCGTGGTACACGTACCCTCATACTCGCCCCACGCGATTGCCGAGCACACCATCGCGCTGATATTGGCGCTGAACCGTCACCTCAACCGAGCTTATAACCGCACCCGCGAAGGCGATTTCAGCCTGCGCGGGCTGACTGGCTTTGATCTGGTGAACAAGACGGTGGGCATTATAGGCACCGGGCAGATAGGCACGGCTTTCGCCCGCATCATGGCGGGCTTTGGTTGCAGGCTGCTGGCTTATGACCCTTACCCCAATCCTGAGGTAATAGCACTGGGGGCCGAGTATCTGCCACTGGAAAACTTGTTTCCGCAGGCACATATCGTCAGCCTGCACTGTCCGCTAAGCCCGGCCACGCATCATTTGATTAACCCCCAGACCCTGGCCCTGATGCAAAAAGGCAGCATGCTGATCAATACCAGCCGCGGCGCCCTGGTCGACACGCCCGCCGTGATTGAGGCGTTAAAGACTGGCCATCTGGGTCACTTGGGGCTGGATGTCTATGAAGAAGAAGCAGATCTGTTCTTCTCTGATCTTTCCGACTATCCGCTGCAAGATGATGTATTGGCCAGACTGTTGACTTTCCCCAATGTCATCATCACCGCGCATCAGGCATTTTTGACGAGCGAGGCGCTGGCTGGGATTGCCAGCACCACGCTGCTGAATGTTGCCGCCTGGCGGCGTGGTCAGCCGCAAAATCTGGTGCAGCCAGGCTAAGCATGCATCCGCTTACACTGGCCTGGCGCAGCGTTTGAGTATCAGCACTGAAGCCTTGCCAAAGCCATAACTGGTGGTGATCAGGCTGGCAAACAGGTAGTACTGGAACAACTGCGGCCAGAAGCCTACCGGTGGTGCTGCGCTATCCAGCACCGGGAAGATGGCCATCAGCAAGAACAGGCTGGAATTGGTGAAAGCCCCTACCACCATGGCCCAGCGCACATGCCAGGGCAAGGCCACGCGTGCGGCGTAAAAGCCCAGTATCAGCGCCGACATCAAGAGAAAATCGATATGCGCCTGAAGTATGCGCGTCTGTTTGCCGGGGAAAATCTCTGCCAGGCTGGGCAAACCCGGCAATTGCACGCCGAAGTTGAGGCCCACCATGCACCAGGCCAAAATCAAGGCCATGATGATCCACAAACAAGCCCCGCGCAGCATGACAATATTGTGCTGCTCTGCCCCTGGGGTTTGTACAGGACGCAGTGTTGAATGCGGCAGTGTTGAATGTTGCGCTGTTGAGTGATGCGATGTGGCTGCCGCTGCTGCAGAGGCAGAACCCTGCCCGGCCAAGCTGGTATCTGACATGTTATAGCTCCCATGCTAAGTGTGCCGCCATTATGCTCAGCTAGTGCAGCGGCGACTTGTCTGAAAAAGCAGTAAAACTTGTCTATAACGGTGGTTTGCGAATTTACCCCGCGACTGCCTTTAGCTAACATGGCTGTCAGCTCATGCAAGGCATTAGCCCAGGCATTGAAAGGTCTACACCAAAGGTTTACACCATGGACAGCGCCACCCCCAGCCTATTACTCAGCACAGCCCAACATCCGCCCAGCCAGCGCCGTGCCTGGCTGCAGCAGGCTATCGCCGAGTCTTATACCCATGTCAGTGTCAGCCCCAGCGGCAAGCTGCCCTTGTTCAATGAAATGCGTATCTATCCCTGGCAGTCATTGCAGCTGTCCATCATCAGCTCCAACGGCATACAGATACAGCGCCAGGCGGGCGAATGCGACAAGATCAGCCAGGATGCCTATTTCGCTGTGGTATTACTTTCGGGTCAGTATTTGCTGGAGCAGCAAGGGCGGGAAACCTTTTTGCAAGCTGGCGATATCGCGCTTTATGACGCCACCCGCCCGCACCGCATTCAGTGCCCAGGGCCGTTTTCCAAGCTGATCATTTCCATCCCGCGCACCTTGTTACGCCAATCCCTAGCTGGGGTGGAACATTGCACCGCACGTGCCATCAGCCATCAGCATGGCATGGGGGCCATCAGCTCCAGTTTTCTGCAATCGGCGGCACGCCATGTAAGTAGCTTGCAGCAGGCAGATTTTGCCGCGCTGGCACCACAGGCGCTGAATTTGATCAGCGCCGCACTGAATAGCATTAAACCTGAGGACGCCGTGATAGGGCGTTGCCGCTCGCTCTCGCTGTATATGGCCAAGCAGTTTATTGAGCAGCATTTGCACCAAACCCAGCTAGACAGTAGTTTGATCGCCGCGGGCACAGGCTATAGCAGCCGCTACCTCAATGCATTGTTTGCGGAAGAAGGCAGCGCCATGATGCGTTATGTTTGGCAGCGTCGCCTGGAAAAATGCCGCCAGGATTTAGCCAGCCAGGCACTGCGCGGGCAAAGTATTTCCACCATCGCCATGCACTGGGGCTTTAATGATCTGGCGCATTTCAGCCGCCGCTTTCACCTGGCCTTTGGCAGTTCACCCCGCGCTTATCGTCAGCAGGCTCAAGCAGATGAGCGTCAAGCAGACTCTACCAGCTGATTGAGCAGCCTATCCAGGCGCGGCGCAATCAGCAGTATGGCAATCAACACCACAGGCCAGGCCGTGGTGAATGCCTGCCACCACAAGCCGGGAAATGCCTGCGCCGTCACCCCATGCCGCCAGAGAATCACCGCCGATACCAGCATGGAGGTGGTCAAGGACATCAACACGGCAAACAGCAGTTTGCGGTAACGCGCAGGTATTTTTCTGGTCATGGCATAGGGCTATGGGTAGTGACAGGTAGCAAGCGTTGCAGGACTTACCAGGGCAAGACCTGACCATCGTGGAAGAAGCCGCCAGTGGCACCATTGGCATCCAGGGTGGCGAGTTGCACGCTGGTTTTACCGCTACCTTCCACTTCCATGGGGGCATTTTCTCCGCCCAGGTCCGTCTTGACCCAACCCGGATGCGCGGCGTTGACCTTGATGCCGCTGCCCTTGAGTTCATCTGCCAAGTGCACGGTATAGGCATTAAGTGCAGTCTTGGAGGCGTTGTAAGCCACGCTCTTGGCCTGGGCAATCGGTGAGTCTTCCTGGCTATGCAAGGTGAGAGAGGCGAGGATACTGGAGAGGTTGACGATACGCCCAGCCGGAGACAGGCGGATCAAGGGCAGCAGGGCCTGGGTCAGCTCTATCACCGCAAAGAAATTGATCTCGAAAGTTTCGCGCAGTACGGCAGGGCTGACGCTGCTGCTCTGGTTGCCGCCTATCAGGGTTTCACGCAGCACCCCTGCATTGTTGACCAGGATATCCAGCTTGCCATAGTGCTGTTGCAGATGCGTCACCACGCCAGCAATGCTGTCAGCCTGGCTGGCATCATAGTGTATGGCCTCGGCTTCTATATTCTGGCGCTTGAGTTCAGCCACGGCAGCCTCGCCCCTGGGCAGATCGCGCACCCCTATCACTACCTTGATACCACGTTGCCCTAGCTCTCTGGCGGTCTCCAAACCTATACCGCGATTACCGCCAGTGATGAAAGCGACTGTGCCTTGAAATTGACTCATGCTGATCTCCTGTTAATTTATGTACCGATTGGTAATTAAATATTAAAGCCACTGATTTAGCGCTGTCAATATATTTTTACCGAATGGTATAATATTCATATCAACCCTCAGTAATCATGGAGTTCATGATGGAAGAAATCCGCAGAAGTCGTGGCCGCCCCAGCCAGTTTGATGCGCAAATTGCGCTAGAGACCGCCATGGAATTATTCTGGGCTCAAGGTTATGAAGGCACTTCCATGGCCGAGCTGACCGAGGCCATGAATATCAACAAGCCCAGCCTGTATGCCGCGTTTGGCAGCAAGGAGAATCTGTTCAAGCTGGCGCTGGAGCATTACCTCAAAGGCTCAATCAGCTTTATTTCTGCCGCGCTGCAAGCGCCCACTGCCTATGAAGTTGTACAGCAGTTATTGTTGAATAGCGCGCGCTTCTTGACGCAAGAGGACAAGCCCGCAGGCTGTATGGTCAATCTGGGCTCACTCAGCTGCGGCAAGGAAGCAGCGCCAGTTCAGCAGGTGTTGATCGCACGTAGAAAGCAGTTTGAAGCAGCGCTGCTGCAACGCTTTGAACGCGCACAGGCTGAGGGGGAATTGACTGCAGGCACCCAGGCTGCTGATCTCGCCAAGTATGTGGCCACCCTGCATCAAGGCATGAGCATACAGGCAGCCAGCGGTGCCAGCCGTGAGGCGCTGGAAGCGCTAGTGACTATGGTGTTGGCTAATTGGCCGGGTAAAAAAGCCGCAGAACTTCATCTTGAAAACTAAAGCCTGAGAACTAAAGCCTGAGAACTAAAGCCTGAGAACTAAAGCCTGAGAACTAAAGCCTGAGAACTAAAGCCTTAAAACGCTAGGCCTTAAAACGCTAGGCCTGAAAAGGCAAGGTTTTAAACCTAGCCCGGGCGTTTGGCAAAGAATTGAATAGGCTGCGGTGGCGGCATCTGGGTGACGTGTTTGCGCACCTTGCCCATCACATGCATTTCGCAGCGCTTGCAGTCGAACTTGAGGCTGATTCTGTCCTTGCCACTGATCAGCGTCATGGGCTCGGCAGTAATCGTGCCCTGCACGCCTATCACGCCCTTGGCCTCTTTGGGGCACATGGCAAAGCTGTAGCGCAGGCAATGCTTGGTAATCATCACTGGCACTTCATCCAGTTCTTCATTCGCCTCATACGCCGCCGCCACTGCACTAACGCCATGTTTTTCGTAGAACTCGCGTGCCTGCTTGTTATAGACATTGGCCAGATAGCTCAAGGTATCTTGCGGATACTTGGCAGGTGGCTCTACCGCCTTACCCGGTTGTGGACGCTGATAGCCCAGAAGACGCGTAGCCTGCAATTGGCTCACCGCCTCACGACGTAGCTGATTGATGGTAGAAGCCGGAATAAACCAAGGCTGACTGAGATCCAGCTGAATATCGCGCGCGGCAAACTCGGTATTGCCCAGCTTACCCAGATGCTCACGCAGGCTGGCCATGGTTTTTTCTGCCTGCTCCGCCGGGCGCTTTTCCACGCTGCATTGCACATAAGCCATATAGCCATCTTCATCCTGCATGCTGAGGGCAAAACCATCACTGGTTTCCTGTAAATGCAGGCTGACATCGATACGGCGCTGGGCAGAATCTTTCTCCAGCAGACGCAGGAAAGCGTGATCGCGATTACGGTATACCGTCATATTGCGGCGCATATCTGCGGGCATTTCATTGGGGTATAAGCGCTTGCCTTGCACGGTGTTGATGCGCATGCCAGTCAATTCCTTGTGCACATCAAAGAAGCAGACGCCATCGCCATTGTGTAGCTCTAGTGTGGTATCCACCTCGAAGTAGTCGGTCCCCACCTTGGTGACCTTGCCCATTTCCTCACCCGCAAATTTGGGCGTATCAAAGGCGCCTACTTCTTCGCCGCGGCCATGCAGGAAGTATTCCGTGGTACTGCGGTTAAAGGTTTTTTCCGGCTGCGGCACAAAGCTGAAGATGGCACGGCCAGAAGAAGCACGCTGATATTGCGGGCTGTCTTCCAATATCTCGTCCAGCAACTGCCTGTAGTAGGCGGTGGCGTTTTTGACGTAGGCGATATCCTTGTAGCGGCCTTCTATCTTGAAGGCGCTCACGCCCGCCTCAGCCAGCGCTCTCAGGTTGGCGCTCTGGTCGTTATCGCGCATGGAGAGCAAATGCTTGTCCTTGGCGAGAATGCGGCCCTGGCTATCTTCCAGCGTATAAGGCAAACGGCATTCCTGCGAGCATTCACCACGGTTGGCGCTGCGGCCAGTGTGGGCATGGCTGATATAGCACTGGCCGCTAAAGGCCACGCACAGTGCGCCATGAATAAAGAATTCCAGATTACAACTGGTGGCCGCCGCCACCTGCTGTATGGTCTTGAGGTCCATTTCCCGCGCCAGCACAATCTGGGTAAAACCAACCTGGTCGAGGAACACGGCTTTATCGACGCTGCGGATATCGGTCTGGGTGCTGGCATGCAACTGTATGGGTGGCAAATCCATCTGCAACAGTCCCATGTCCTGCACAATCAGGGCATCAACGCCTGTGTCGTAAAGCTGCCACACCATCTGCCGCGCGGCTTCCAGCTCGTTGTCGTGGAAAATGGTGTTGAAGGCGACAAATACTTCCGAGTGGAATTTGTGCGCATGATTGACCAGGCGAGCGATATCTTCCAGCGAGTTTTCCGCCTTGGCGCGCGCACCGAATGCCGGGCCGCCAATGTAGACGGCATCTGCCCCGTGATTGATGGCGGCAATGCCGTAATCGGCATTACGGGCTGGAGCGAGCAATTCAAGATGACGGCGGCTAATGGTCATGGGCAAACGGTACAGGTCATGGACGGAAATGAGTTGCCTTCAAAAAACTAAGCAACTCCCATAAAAGGATGCGCAATATACCACAATCATGCAAGGGCTGTAGCCAGATTGCCCAAGCGCATCAATATGATAGTGCAGATAGGGCGTAGGCCTTAGATCACGACCTTGGCGGTCTGGCTCTACAACAAGTCACTGCTTGCGCTATCATGCTAAGCATCAAATTATGCGATCAAGCAGCCAAGTGCTGCTGGGCCACCCATTGAAAGGAATGCTGCATGCGCGCCATACGCACTATCTGTTTCACCATCTGCATATTCTGCATCCTGGCCAGCCTGCTGCTGGGCGTGGCCATGATCTGGGATTGGGTCAAGGATTCCGACTTTATCCATAAAAGCTTTATGACCCTGGGCGTGTTGTTCCTGGCCTCGCTTTTGACACTCTCAGTCGCCCGCAAGCTGGGCATCAAGGACGAATAAGGGTTTTAGCACCAGGCTATTAGACTACTTAGCTTTAACCCCTTCTTCCCGTCCCGCAGCTTCAGTCAGAAAAGCCACATTGTCGCGGGTGAAGAAGCCCTGGAAATCGCCAAAGCGCTGTACGTATTCTATGATCAGCGAGGAATGCTCTGAAGCATTAGAGAATATCTGCTTCAAACCCTCCTCGCGCGAGCCCACTACATCCAGCAAGAAGCCCTGGCCTTCCGAGGCTATCGCATTCACTGCAAATTCTATATTTTCCAGCCCATCACGCTCGCCATCCCGCACCGCTACCGCAATGTGATGCAAGCGCGGGCCATAGTTGCGCACAAAGGTCTCGGTGGGCGAAGGCAGATGCTCTAGATGATTGACGAAGTACGGTGTGTTATTGGCGGTGAATACCTTGGCCGGGCTTTTGTATTCCGGCAGGCCATGGGCGCTTTTGGTGACATTGGTGGAGGAGTTTTGATCCTTGATGTTGTAAGCGCCCCAGAAGTAATAGCTGGACCAGGACAGATACTCCAGTATCGCCACCTCGCGATTCTGGCTATAGACCCGAGTCGCCAGATGGTCTATGGGTAACAGCAAATCAGTAATCCGCAAGCGTTCCTGCAACTGCTTGGCCGCCTCATAGACCTGTTGTACGGCACTATCTATCTTGCTCACCCCCAGCGCGTAGACGCGGGTTTCGTCAGGTGCGCGCTCCAGATAAGCAACAATATTGTGGGTGTAAGGTGAGGGCTTGCTCACCGCCAGATTGCCCGGCAGTTCCAGCTTGCGGATTTCGTCCTGATTAAAGAAGCGGAACTCGCGCTCCTGCTGCAGCTTCACTACATCGTGCAGATTATCTACACGGATGATCTCGCCCATATAACGGCTATTGGGTTTGCGCGCGCCCACCGGGTAAATCTCATTCAGGCTGCGGAAGATGCCGCGCAGGTTAGGGTCTTTGACCTCGCGCACCAGGATATCGGGAGAATCCAGGTCTATGCGCAGCACATGCGTCCAGTGCGATTCACTCTCCAGCGTTACCAGATAATGATACGAGGTCATGAAACATAGCTCACCGACGTATTTGATGGAGTGGCCGGGGTCTACCGTAATCATCAGCGCATCAATCTCATGCACCATGGCGGTGAGGCCCAGGGCATCGCGCTCCTCCAGCAGCTTGAGTAGATACTCCTCAAAGAATGCCGAATTTTCCTTGTCGCCATGTCGGGCAAAATGCAATGAATCCATGTACGCTCCCTGGGTCAGCAATGCTGACGATTACTTGCTTTAGATTTTGACTTGCATCAGGTGGTCGGCCAGACCTTCATTGAATGAAGCTGGCTAGCTGTGAAAGCACTTCAATATTAAGCCATGACTTCAGCCCATGACCAGCGCGGCCATGGGCGCGTGGGCTTTTCAGTGCAGAAATCAGCGCGCTGGCTACTGCTGCGCCTGACTGGATTGGGACTGTCGGCTATGCAACTGATCCACATGCACGCCCACGCTCATGGTTTCCAGGCCACCGCCCACACGCATGCCACTCACTGGGCAGGCATCGCGGTAATCCAGCCCGGTGGCCAAGCGCACGTGTACGCCATTGGTGCGGCAGCGGTTGGAGACATCAAAACTGGCCCAGCCCACCTCTGGCAGCCAGGCATCGGCCCAGGCATGGCTTTCCAGCAGGCTGCCATCGTTGGTAAAAAGATATCCGCTGACATAACGCGCAGGTACGCCTAGCTGGCGGCAGCAGGCGATAAAGATATGCGCATGATCCTGGCACACGCCCTTGCCCGCCTGGAACGCTTCCGCGGCATTGGTATTCACGGCGGTCACGCCCTTGAGATAAGGTACACGATCCACAATGCCAAACATCAGGGCTTCCAGGCTGTCCTCATCTATGGTTTCGCGGCGGTACTGCTCGGCAAACTGACGCAGGCCTGCATCTACATAGGTGAGGTCGGTAGCGCGTAGGTAAATACCGCGCGGCAGCGTGTCATCCAAGGGTGGGGTATCCAGCCCGGTTTCCACCTCGCCAGTGGCTATGATGTTGATTTCTTCATGTGGGGTATCCAGCACCAGAATATGCGCGGCATTGCCATGAGCATCGTCATGGCGCTGCAAATGGCCGTTGACGCGGATTTCCCAACGCTTGACGCGCTGACCAAAGCCATCCTGCGGCGTCAGGCGCAGCTGTTGTATGGTGTAATTCACTACGTCGGTATAGAGATAATGCGTGCGGTGATTAATGCTCAACTGCATGGTGGCTCTCCTGGCAAATTCTCTAGAAGGATATTCCCTTAGATGGTGGCATTGAGGTGAATGGGGGCGTTAAGGAAAGCACGTTGAATTTCCGCACCCAGCTTGTTGTTGGAGTCTATGAAGTCTGCAAGAAATTCATGCAAACCTTCCTGGAAAATATCGTCCATACGGCCATAGCGCAGCCGGGAATGCAGCTCACCCGCCAGCCTGCGGCATTCGCTGCTATGGCGGCTACTCAGTTGATCAAGTATGGGCGTGATCTCGGAGAAGCAGGCATGCAGCGAGCGCGGCATATCTTCACGCAGCACCAGCAGTTCGGCCACACGCCAGGGTTCTATCGCGTCGTTGAAGACTTTTTGATAAGCCTGGAACGCCGACACTGCGCGTAATACCGCACTCCATTCGTAATAATCCACCGCCCCGCCTATCTCGGCATCGCGCGGTAGCAATAGGTGGTATTTCACATCCAGCAATCGCGCCGTATTATCAGCACGCTCTATAAAGGTGCCCAGACGCAGAAAGCGGAAGGCATCATCGCGCAGCATGGTGCCAAAGCTGACACCACGGAATAGATGTGAGCGCGATTTCACCCAATCGCAGAATTCACCCAGGCCTTTTTTCATCAAGTCCATGCCGACAAACTGGCTGAATTCCAGCCACAGTGCATTGATGTTTTCCCAGGTTTCCGCCGACAGCGTCACGCGCACTGCCCTGGCATTCTCACGCGCGCTGCGCAAAGCGTTATAGATGCTGGAGGGGTTATGCGTATCCATGGCCAGATAGCGCACCACTCCTGCGGCGGTGACTTCGCCATATTCGCGTTGATAATCTTCCACCCCACCCGCAATCTGCAAGGCAGGTGCCCACAGTTGAGCTTCAGATTGGGCGGCATTGGGCACCAGCGACATGTTGTAAGTCACATCCAGCACCCGTGCCATGTTCTCAGCGCGCTCTATATAGCGCGCCATCCAGTACAAATGATCTGCGGTTCGGCTCAGCATGGCATCAATCTTTCAGAATCCAGGTGTCCTTGGTGCCACCGCCCTGGGAGGAATTCACCACCAGCGAACCTTCACGCAAGGCCACCCGGCACAGCGCCCCCGGCACCAGACTGACACTCTTGCCGGAGAGCACAAACGGCCTTAAATCCACATGCCGCGGTGCCACGCCTTTTTCCACCAGTGTAGGGCAGGTGGATAAGGCCAGCGTGGGCTGGGCGATATAGTTGGCTGGATTAGCCAGAATGCGAGCGCGGAATTCTTCCAGCTCGGCACGGCTGGCCGCAGGGCCCACCAGCATGCCGTAGCCACCCGAGCCCTGCACTTCTTTCACCACCAGTTCAGCGAGGTTAGCGAGGACATACTTAAGGTCTTCTGCCTTGCTCAGCTGATAGGTGGGTACATTGGAGAGTATGGGTTCTTCGCCCAGATAGAAGCGGATCATCTGCGGCACGTAGATGTAAGTATCCTTGTCATCAGCCACGCCTGTGCCTACGGCATTGGCTAGCGTGACGCCCCCATTGCGGTACACCGACAGCAGCCCGGGAACACCGAGCATGCTATCGGGCCTGAAGCTCAGCGGATCAATGAAATCGTCATCGATGCGGCGGTAGATCACATCCACACGCTTGGGGCCTTCGGTGGTGCGCATATAGACTGCGTTATTGCGCACAAACAAATCCTGCCCCTCGACCAGCTCTATGCCCATCTGCTGGGCGATAAAAGCATGTTCGAAATAGGCACTGTTATAGGCCCCAGGTGTCAGCAATACCACCGTCGGTTCCTGCACGCCGTTTTGTGCAACGGAGCGCAGGTTATTGAGCAAGACCTGGGGGTAATGCTCCACAGGCGCAATGGCATGGCTGCGGAACAACTCAGGGAACAAGCGCATCATCATCTTGCGGTTTTCCAGCATGTAGGAAACCCCGGATGGCGTGCGCAGATTATCTTCCAGCACGTAGAAGTCATTTTCCCCTGTGCGCACCAGGTCTATGCCAGCGATATGGGCGTAAATCCCCTTGGGCACATCGACGCCGAACATTTCAGGGCGGTACTGGCTATTGGCCAAGATGCTGGCAGGCACTATGCCCGCCTTGATGATGTTCTGCTCATGATAGATATCATGCAGAAACATATTCAGCGCCTTGACGCGCTGAATGGCACCATCAGACAGCCGTGTCCATTCGGCTGCCGAGAGCAGACGCGGAATCACATCGAAGGGAATCAGGCGCTCGGAACCAGCATCCTCGCCATAAACATTGAAAGTGATGCCCACACGGCGGAACAACAGCTCGGCCTCTTGGCGCTTGCTTTCAAGCTGATGCAAAGGCACATCCTGCAACCACTGGGCATATTGGGCGTAGATAGCGCGCACTGCCGCATCGGGCAGATGCATTTCATCAAAAGCGGTGTTGGGCTTGGTTTCCATGCTTGTAGTGTCGCAAGGGTCATGCCAGGCAAAAACCCCTTGCAATTCAACAGTATGGAAAAATCCAGAGAAATTGGCGCACCATAATGGCGCATGGCGCTAGACAGCAGGCTCTGCCTTAGAGCATGGCAGACAGCCTGCTTGGCCTTAGTCCTTGCCTGAACGCCAGATGGACACCATCAGCATGATGCCGATGATAAAAGCCAGGAAGAAACCGAGGAAACCAAAAGCAGGCAAGCCAAACAACTCTGGCCCGCCACGCACGGTCATGACGATGGAGGAACCTATGATCAATGAGGCAGTGATCAAGGCCATGGTCAGGCGGTTGGTGCTGTGATCCAGCTGATGGCCGAAATGATCCAGGCGTTTGAGATCAAGATTGAGCTTGAGCCTGCCGCGTCCGGCCTCCTTCAATACCTGCGAGACATCGCCAGGCAAATCACCCATGGCGCTGACCGCCTTGCCAAAGCCTCGGCTGCCCTTGCGCCACAGCGTGCGCGGCATGTAGCGCTCTATGATGATTTTTTTAACAAAGGGGGTGAGGTGGCTGACGATCTGGAAATCAGGATCGAGTTGACGCCCCAGGCCTTCCAGCGTGATCAAGGCCTTGAACAGCATGGTGAGATCAGGCGGCACCGACAATTGGTTCTCACGCATGATGGTGGTGAGGTCGTTAAGCAGCACGCCAAAGCTGATGTGCTTGAGCGGTGCATTGTCATAAGTGCAGATAAATTCATCCACATCGGCACCCAGCTTGGCTTCATCCACCACCACATTGCCTGCCCAGGCAATCAGGATATCGCGCAGGGTGTCGATATCGCGCGAAACCAGCGCTGCCAGCATATCGGCAATCTCATTACGGCGGTCAACACTGATGCGCCCCACCATGCCGCAATCGATCACGGCAATCTTGTTATCGGCCAGATAGAAAATATTGCCCGGGTGCGGATCGGCATGGAAGAAGCCATCGATCAGCACCATCTTCATCACTGCATCGGCACCTCTGGCCGCCAGCAAGGGCAAATCCATGCCCGCCAGCCTGGCTTCCTGCAGGCTGTTGCCAGGGATGCCGTCTATCTTTTCCATCACCAATACGCTCTCGCTGGTGTAATCCCAGTAGATACGCGCAAAGCTGGTGGTTTTATCGTTGAGGAAGTTGCGCGCAAAACGCTCGGTATTGCGGCCTTCCAGCGCCAGATCCAGCTCGCGTTTCAGCGATTTGGAAAACTGGTCAACAATCTCGGTGGGGTTGAAGCGCTTGGCTTCTTCAATCTCGGCCTCTATCAGGCGGGCGATATGCGCCAGCAAGCGCAGGTCTGCATCAATGTTCTCGCGTATGCCGGGACGGCGCAGCTTGAGGATGACGGGCGTGCCATCCTGTAATTTGGCCTGGTAGACCTGGGCAATGGAAGCGCCTGCCACCGGGGTGGTATCAAAATCACGGAATACCTCAAACGGAGATTTACCCAGCGCCGCTTCCAGGCCAGGCAGCATTTCCTCGAAAGGCACAGGCGGCACTTGATCCTGTAGCTTGGATAATTCCTCAATCCAGTTAGGCGGGAAGATATCCGGACGCGTGGCCAGCACCTGCCCCATTTTGACGAAAGTAGGTCCCAGCTCCTGCAAGGCCAGGCGTGCCCGCACTTCGGAAGGCAACTGCATGATTTCACGCGAGGCTTCAGTTCTGAGCGCATTGCCCGCACGGCGCAACCAACTGCGTTTGCCCAGACGCTCGGCAATATCACCCCAACCATAATGCATCAGGGTGCGGGCAATGGCCCGCAAACGCCTGAAGTCACGCATGACAGAAATCGTTTCACGCAGCATAGTTTTCTTGACCCAGTCTTCTTAACCCATCGTTGTTTGTGCTTATTCTTCCTGATCCAGGCGGAAGGCGCGGCGTTCTATACGTTGCGCCAGGCTCATCAGCCTGTCACTCGCGGCATGCGCTACCCGGGCGCCTACCTGCTTGACTGCGCGTTTGCCCGCACGCTTGATCCGGCCCCCTTTGTCCTGCAAGCGCAGACGCATGGACTCGGCCAGCAATCGGGCGCGCTCGCCGGAGCTCAGTCGAAAATGTCGCGCATACTCAGCCAGGGTCTGTTCCATCTCTTGCGGACTCAGGTGATGCAATAACTCCCGGCGCTTGGCATCTTCAACGGTATTTCTGATTTTATGAATCAGCGGAAAAGTGCTTTCATTCATCATTAATGCCCTTATTCCTGCATAGACCGGGCTATTCTACACCATGCTTTCCTGGCTTCCAGAACAGGCACTGTGACTGGTTTTGAGCAGGCAAATGTGGCCAGATTATTGACAAGTAAAGTCAATTTTTTGTTTACAAGCACAAAAAATCCCTTTTAGAATGACGTCGATGACGCGTTTTCCTCTACTGATCACCTCTGCTTTATTGCTTTGCTCTCAGCCGCTTTTTGCCGCTGAGTCCGCCTATATCTGGCAAAGCCAAGCCCAAAGCACAGCTCCGCAGAACACTGCAGAAGCCCCCAAGAGCGGCTGGTCTGACGTCGCCCAGGAAGTGCTCATCAATGCGCTCAGCCTGACAGGTATACGCTATTCCTACGGTGGAAAATCCCCAGAAACAGGCTTTGATTGCAGCGGTTTTGTGCGCTATGTATTTGAGCAATCTGCCAGCATGACGCTGCCACATGGCGCAAAAGCCATCAGCAAGCTGGGCGAACCTGTTTCCACTGAACAACTGCAACCCGGTGATCTGGTGTTCTTCAACACACTGAAAACCGCGTTTTCCCATGTTGGGATTTATCTTGGGGATAATAAGTTCATTCACGCCCCCAGTTCTGGCGGTGGCATACAGGTAGTGAATATGAAAGATAGCTACTGGGCCAAGCGTTTCAACGGCGCCAGACGCATAGATAGCGACACGGTAGACGCTTCCAGCAGCAAAAATCTCGGCAAGTAACTCAACGCTGTGCGCAATACAGCGGGCTTGTAACTAGACAGCAGTCTTAGTAACTAGACCTTTCCAAACTGGCATCAGGCCAGGGCAGTATCCAGCATCATCATCACCACAAAACCGATAATCAAGCCACTGGTGGCAAACACCTCATGCCCCTTGCGGTGAGACTCGGGAATGATTTCGTGGCTGACCACAAACAGCATGGCACCCGCGGCAAAGCCCAAACCCCATGGCAGCAGCGCTGCCGATGAACTGACAATGGCAGCACCTAGCAATGCCCCTACAGGCTCCACCAAGCCACTTGCCATGCCTATGATGATCGCCGTCTTGCGCGAATAGCCCACCACGGCCAGTGCCATGGCCACCACAAAACCCTCCGGAATATCCTGAATGGCAATCCCGGTAGCCAGCGCACTACCGCGCACTACATCACCCCCGGCATAACCCACGCCTATCGCCAGGCCCTCAGGCACATTGTGCAAGGCAATGGCAAAGACAAACAACCAAGTGCGCTTCAAGGCTTGTGTGCTTTGCCCTTCCACGCCCTTGATAAAGTGTTCGTGGGGCACCCAGCGCTCCAGGCTTAGCAGCAGCGCTGCCCCAATAATAATACTGATACCAACAATGGAGGCTGCGCCCCAGGCGCTCGCCCCCTGGGCCTGGGCTGCTTCCACCCCAGGCACCACCAGTGAAAAAGCACTGGCTGCCAGCATGACGCCAGCGCCAAAGCCAAACAGGGTATCCATGATGCGTTCTGGCAATTGTTTCCAGAACAGCATGGGCAATGTCCCGGCTGCCGTGGCAAACGCTGCGGCCGAGCCACCCCAGAATGCATCACGCACCTGGGGAGTGTGCCAGGCATTGCGCGCCCAATCTCCCAATAACTCCACCATGCCAACTCCCAGCAACAGTACGCTGACTGCAATGACCCACAGCCAGGCACGCTGGCGACTATTGGCAATGATGAAGGGGAAGTTCATGGGCTGATCTGCGTGGCTTAAGCCAGGGCTTCCTGATAGCGGCGGGAAACTTCATCCCAGTTCACCACATTGAAGAAAGCACCAATGTATTCAGGTCTACGGTTTTGATACTTGAGGTAGTAGGCATGCTCCCAGACATCCAGGCCCAAGATAGGCGTGTTACCAGTGGACAGTGGGCTGTCCTGGTTACCAGTGCTTTCTACCACCAATTTCTTTTCTGGCGTCACAGACAACCAGGCCCAACCGCTACCAAAGCGAGTCAATGCAGCCTTGGTGAAGGCTTCCTTGAAGGTATCAAGACCACCGATGTCGGACTTGATAGCATCCGCCAGCGCACCCTTGGGCTCGCCACCACCATTAGGTGTCAGCACTTTCCAGAACAGGCTGTGGTTGGCATGGCCGCCACCATTGTTACGCACTGGGCCGCGCAGATTTTCTGGCAGGCTGTCCAGCTTCTGCAACAAGGCTTCAACTGGCTCATTGGCAAAGCTGGTGCCTTCCAGAGCGGCATTGACGTTGTTGATGTAGGTTTGGTGATGTTTGGTGTGGTGAATTTCCATGGTTTGCGCGTCGATATGCGGCTCTAGCGCAGTGTATGCATAATCAAGGGGGGGTAGCGTATAAGCCATTGTTTACTCCTTAGAATTTTTGAGAGAAATCGGAAGACGACAATACTGTAAAACAGCATAAACGATCTTATGCTTTTTTCCTGAGAAAATCTCGAACCTAGTGGGGATTTAATGCAGTGACCGCCCTTGCTCCATGCAAAACTGTCCGCAATGGCGCAAGGTTTTGGCTACTAAAGGATGTTGACTGTATAGATGGCTAAAGTTCAGTAATTCGCTATAGGTGCGGCGACCATGACGTTGCGCCGCCTCACGCAATGGCGCGGCCAGGCTGGCATCTTTGCAGATACATGACAGACAGCGATGCACTTCGCACAAACGCAGCGCTGCGGTGTTGAGGTCACCCTTGCGCGCGTAGACGCTGGCAAGATTGTGGTGCGAGACAACATAGGCGGCAAAAGCCGTATCAATCGCCATCAGCGACTGGTTATTCTGTATACATTCACGCAATAAAGACTGGGCCTGCTTTAGGGCAGTTTGATATTGCTGCAGTGCGCGCTGATCTTCATTCTGGGCAAATGCCTCATTGCCCTGCTGCATGGCTTTTTCCCAGGCGTGCACCATGCTCTGCGGCGCAGCTGTGCCCTGTTCTATCTTGATGCCAAATTGCCTGACGTTAGAGGAATGATCGCGTCGCATGGAAAATGCTTATCAATAACAATAATAATGATTATTATTTATTTCCAAAATCAGCACAACTGCTTTTCTGCGTACTGCATTGCCAACTTTCTGGGGTGACCGCTTGCAGGAATTCTGCAGTCAGCGGCAGCGATGCCGCGTTAACGCGCCTGCAATTTTTGCTTGGCAAACAAGCTGCCTTGTACGCAATCGATGCCCATACGTCTGGCCCAATCCAAGGCGGCGCAGCTATCTACATTGCTCATAATGGTTTGCACGCCCAGCTTGCGCGCGGCGCTGACCAGCCATTCCACCGTGGCCTGCGCGGCTTTCATATCCAGGCTACGCAGTGACAGGCTGCTGAACTTGATCACGCTGGCATCCATAAACGCGGAGAGTGAAAACATGCCCCAGCGTATGCCTATATCCTCCAGCGCAACCGCGGTGCCGCTTTGCTGCAATAGCGCAATCATTTGCTGCGAGCGGTAAGCATCTGCATGGCCGGGTTGCTCCACGATATTGATCATCAGCTCACGCTCAGACCAGGCGTGCTCACGGAACATATGCAGAAACGGATTACGCTCATCTTCGCCGCCCGCAAAAAAGCTATCCAGATCAAGATCCAGCATCAGCCAGCCGCTGCCTGGAAAGCGTGATATCTGCTGCTGCTTGACCTGCAATTCCAGATGAAACTGCAACAAGGGGTTGCTACGCAGGCTTTCCTGCATGCCGTCCATAGGCAGCGGTCTATAGTCACGGGTCCAGAAATTTGCACTGGCCTGATACCCCAGCAGCTCACCCGACTGCACATCGACAATGGGGTGATAGTTGCTGCCAAAACGCCGCTCCATGATGACGTCCAACAGCTCCGTCGGCATCAGCAATGCAGGCTCAACTTCACGCCCCTGCATCAAAGCGCCAATTTCAGAACGATTAAACGCATTCATTGATGAGTCCTCCATACATTCCCTGTAAGACTTCATCATAAATGAGAACAATTCACATTTAAAGCATTATTTCCAACTATTTTAGTCAGGAATTATTTTGCTAGCGTTTTAGCCAGTATTTCAATCACTTGCCCTGTCGCTATGGCCCAGGTCACGCTCAGGGTCTATCACATCGCGTATCAATTGCTTCAACTCCTTGGACTCCGGAAAGCGCCCTTGCTCCTTGCGCGAGTAAAGTAGGGTTTTGTTGAGCCTGACTTCAAAAATACCGCCAGTGCCCGGAACCAGGCTCACCCGGCCAATGTCTGAGTCGAAAGTTGTCAGCAGCTCTTGCGCCATCCAGGCTGCGCGCAGCAACCAGCGGCACTGTGTGCAGTATTCAATTTCGATTTCGGGTAATAAACGCTCGCTCATGACACTTGATTCCTGTGTAAATGTGTAAAAAATCGTAGTTAAGAGATTGAAAAGAAAAAAATGACTGTGCGATACTCTGCAACGCTTTGCAATGCCTGAATAAATAGCGGAGAATAAATCGCCGTTTGATTCCATGGCATAACAAAGTACTACTCAATGAACGTTCATTAGCTGGGCTCAAAAATCCTGGCTGGTGTTCAAGAATCATAGTGTTCAAACATCGCGGTTTTTCCATTAAGGATTAGTTTTACATGCGCAAACTTAAAAAAATCGGCTTGATTGTGGCTGGCCCCTTGCTTGGCGTCATGCTCAGCCTGAGCTATTCCGCCATCGCAGAAAAGGAAACCAAGCCGCAACTGCCGCTGGATGACCTGCGGACCTTTGCTGAAGTATTCGGCAAGATCAAAAGCGATTATGTAGAACCAGTTGAAGACAAGAAACTCCTGACAGAAGCCATCAATGGCATGTTGTCAGGTTTAGACCCCCACTCCGCTTACCTGGATGCCGATGCGTTCAAGGACCTGCAAGCCGGTACTCAAGGTGAGTTCGGTGGCTTAGGCATTGAAGTGGGTATGGAAGACGGCTTCGTCAAGGTCGTGGCACCGATTGAAGATACGCCTGCTTACAAGGCTGGCCTCAAGAGCGGCGACTTGATCATGAAGCTGGACGATACGCCAGTCAAAGGCCTGAGCCTCAATGATGCTGTGAAGCGCATGCGCGGCAAGCCCGATACCAAGATTACGCTGCTGGTGCTGCGCAAGGGTGAAGCCAAGCCGCTGACCTTTGTACTGACCCGCGCCATCATCAAGACCCAGAGCGTCAAGTTCAAGCTGGCTGACCCTGGTTATGCTTATATCCGCGTGACCCAGTTCCAGGAACACACGGGTGAAGACCTGGCCAAGGCCTTGAAGACGCTGCGTGAACAAAACAAGGAAGCCTTCAAGGGCCTGATTCTGGATTTGCGTAACAACCCTGGTGGCCTGCTCAATGCGGGTGTTGGCGTAGCTGCAGCCTTCCTGCCCAAGGGCGAGTTGGTGGTGTACACCGAAGGCCGTGGTGAAGAAGCCAAGATGCGCCTGACTGCCAATCCGGAAAACTATGTCCGCGGTGGCGCACGTGCCGATTACCTGCGTGATCTGCCTGCTGACCTCAAGACCCTGCCACTGGTGGTGTTGGTCAATGGTGGCTCCGCTTCCGCCTCGGAAATTGTCGCGGGTGCCCTGCAGGATCACAAACGTGCGGTCATCATGGGTACACAGAGCTTTGGTAAAGGCTCGGTACAAACCATCTTGCCTATGAACAATGGCTCGGCCATCAAGCTGACCACTGCACGCTACTTCACTCCCAAGGGCCGCTCTATCCAGGCCAAGGGCATAGTGCCTGACATTCTGGTGGAAGAAGCTACTGTGAATACTGGTGAGCATGCTGCCATGCTGCGTGAAGCCGACCTTAGCCGTCACCTGAGCAACCCCAAGGATGGTGAAGAAGCTCCTGTGGTACAACCTGCCCCTGAAGAGAAAGACAAGCAGGAAACCCCAGCGACTGAGCCAGCCAAGGATCAAAAGGGCGACAAGGACAAGGAAAAAGACAAGGCTGGTGCTAATGCCCCAATTGAACCTGGTTCCAAGTCTGACTACCAGTTCAATCAGGCGCTGAACCTGCTCAAGGGTATCCAGATCCTGCAGCGCAAGTAAGCTTGCCTGTGGTGTAAAATTCCCACCAAGTCATACCTCCATCACCCGCCATCTGGCGGGTGATGTATTTCAGGATACTCAATCATGCTAGTTGACCGCTTCATCATTCAATTTGATAAAGGCTTGCGCAAGCTGCTGACCCAGCAGGACTGTCCGCTGAGCAAAGCCAGCGTTGTGCAGCCTTTGGCCGCCACCTCCGCCGCCATCAAGCGCAATCTGGACAAGCTGCGTACCACCAAACCCCAATAACCATGAGTCTTTAATAATGAGCACATTCAGTGAAAACCTGGCGCAATTGCCATCCAGTGAACATATCCAGAAAATCGAACTACTGGACGCCCAAGCCCAGTTGGTTGGCGTGATTGAAAACATCCCCGGCAGCAAGGGCTCGGTGCAGGTTTACCATCATCTACACCAGCAATATGGCAGCATCAGCGTAGCCGCAGCAGAAGATGGCCTGAAGATTTATGCCGAGCACACCGCGGATGCAGAAGCCAACCCAGGCAAACATCCCAATATTGACCGCCTGTTTGCCATCATCAAGCACAACAGCCCCCTCAGCCTGCGTATTCAATAAACCTCAATCACAGCAAGGGTTTAGCCTAAAAACCCTTGCTGAAAAAAATGAAACTGTTGCGTATCAGCAACAGCCTCTTCTGCTCTAATCCCTTGATTTTTATCACAGTGTAAATTTTGCCCAAAATAGCAAATGTAAATTATTGTTATTTTCATCCTCACATCGCCATTTCCTTAACAATAATCACTATCATTCGTCCCGCTTTTTAATTCATCAGGGAAATGAATATATGCATGATAGTTTCAAGCTCCGCGCCGGAGCATTGGCATTGCTATGCCTGACAGGCTCGCAAGTTGTGTTGGCAGAGGATAGCTTGCCGGAAATTCAGGTCAAGGCGGAGAGTGGCAACGATGCCAAGCCATCCGAAACCACCAAGTCTTACACCACCAAAACTAGCGCGAGTGCTACCAGGCTCAACACCTCTTTAAAAGAGACCCCGCAATCCATCTCGGTGCTGACACGTAGCCAGCTTGATGATTTCAAGCTGACTTCAGTCAATGACGCGCTGGATATGGCCACTGGTATTCGCGTAGAGCGTTCCGAGACCGACCGTACCTACTACACCGCGCGTGGTTCTGATGTCACCAACTTCCAGATTGACGGTATAGGCGTGCCTTTCCAGACTGGTTTGCTGATCGGTGATATGGATACCGTGATCTATGACCGCATTGAGGTATTGCGTGGGGCTAACGGTCTGCTGACTTCCACTGGCAACCCATCAGCCACCATCAACTTTGTACGCAAGCGCCCAAGCAAGGAATTCCAGGCTCAGGTCGATTTGACCGTAGGCTCCTGGGACAAGCGCCGGGTGGATGCAGATATTTCCGGCCCACTGAATGAAGCTGGCAATGTGCGTGGCCGTCTGGTGCTATCCAACCAGAACCGTAATTCCTATCTGGATAACTACAGCCAGGAACGCACACTCGCTTACGGCATTATCGAGGCAGACCTCACAGAAAATACCAAGCTGGCCTTGGGTCACACCTACCAGCAGAACAATACCAACAGCCCCACCTGGGGCGCGCTGCCATTGATCTATGCGGATGGCTCTACACGTCACTACGGCCGTTCAACTTCACCATCGCCAGACTGGACTTACTGGAACACGCTCAACAACACCAGCTTTGTCGAGCTGACACACTTTTTCGATAATGGCTGGAAGATCAAGACGCAGTTTTCACGTAAAAAAGAAGTCGGCCAATCCAATCTGTTCTACGTCACAGGGTTTGAAGACCGTGCGACAGGCACAGGCTTGAGCTATTACGATGGTAATTATCATGACACCTTCAAGGAATACATAGGCGACGCCTACGCCTCCGGCCCCTTCACCCTGGGTGGTCGTGAGCATGAGCTGGTACTAGGTACTACCTGGTCACGCGCTTACGGTGGCGCTAGCGGTACCTTCACGGCTGCTGGTGTTGCCCTGCCCAGCTTCAACAGCATCGCTACATTGCCAGAACCCAATTGGTCAGGCTGGAACAACTATGGCTCCAGATCCCAACGTCGCCTGAACAATTACGCCGCAGCCAAGCTGAACATCACCGATCAACTCAAATTGACCGTGGGTGCCAGCATGCTGAACTATAAATATCAGGGCGTGTACTACGATGTGGACAACTCTGCCCAGGCGCATGACAAGGTGACGCCTTACCTGGGTGCGGTCTACAACCTGACCGATCAGCACACGCTGTATGCCAGCTACACCGGTATCTACAACCCACAGACAGCGGTAGGGCAAAACCTGACCACACTGGCACCCTTGCAAGGCAAGAACTATGAAGTGGGCTTCAAGACCGAAGTGCTGCAAAACCTGAATGCCTCCTTTGCCTTGTTCAAGTCTGTGCAAGAAAACCTGGCACAAGCGACTGGGCAATACATAGGCGCACTGGCGGTTTCTGAAGGCATAGATGCCACCACCAAGGGTTATGAGTTTGACTTGTCTGGTGAAGTCACTGAGCGCCTGAAGGTGAACGGTGGTTACACCAGGCTCATGAGTGTGAAGGGTGATCAGGATGCAAACGTTAAGCCCTATACCCCAAGGCACTTGTTCAAGCTAAGCGCGACTTATGAAGTCCCAGGCATAGAAAAGCTCAAGGTTGGCGCCTCATTGAACTGGCAGGACTCCACCCACTATTTGTATTACACAGGTGATCGCATCAAGCAGGATAGTTATGCCCTGATCAACCTCATGGCTAACTACAAGTTTGACGAGCATTGGTCTGCGGCGGTTAACGTCTACAATCTGACGAATGAGAAATACCTCAATAGCCTGATGTGGGGCCAGAGCTACTACTCAGCACCCACCAACGCCAGCGCCACATTGACCTGGAATTATTAATCCAGCTTAAAGTAGTGCTGCACAAGAAAAAGCCCCGCGATGCGGGGCTTTTTTATGGCTAATGCTGAGACTACAAGCGCCCAGAAATGGGTGGGTGATAGATGATCTGCACATGAGTGCCAGCCGGATCAGCGCAGTAGAAACTGCGTGCACCATCTCGGTGGGTTTTGGGTGGCATGAGTATCTTCACACCATGTGCCACAAAGTGAGCATGCCATTCATCCACCAGCTCAATCTGGCTGATGATAAAGCCTATGTGATCCAGCCTTTGCTTGCCTGGCATTTCCTCATTGCTGCGATGCAGCGCGAGGTTGTCATTGCCCGAGGTCAGGTAGTAGTTATCCGCATCGGGCTGCCATTCAATCTGCATGCCGAGGATATCGACATAGAAATGCAGACAGGCTTCGATGTCCTGCACAAACAGCGCCACATGGCGCAGGCCCTGCATGCCTTGTGGCCGACTCACCACTGGTTTGCTTGCTGAGTTCAAATCTCGGATTCCCGAATTTCAAAGCCGTGCGTCACCTCGGCAGCCTTGCCCAGCATGATGGAGGCAGAGCAATATTTTTCCGCCGAGAGCTTCACCGCGCGTTCAACCTGGGTGGGATTCAAGCCCTTGCCCGTGACCACGAAGTGCACATGAATCTTGGTAAATACCTTGGGGATTTCGTCGGCCCTATCAGCGTTGATCTCGGCCACGCAGTCGGTCACAGGCTGGCGTGCCTTTTTCAGTATGGTGACCACGTCAAACGAGGTACAAGCACCCATGCCTATCAGCAGCATTTCCATGGGGCGCATGCCCAGGTTGCGGCCGCCTGCATCAGGCGCACCGTCCAGCACCACGGCATGTCCGGTTTCGGACTCGCCCATGAAGCAGACATTTTCAATCCATTTGATCCTAGCTTTCATACTTGGCTTTCCATTGCATCAGGTGCTATCACACCTGCAAAGACGGCATCGGCGGTTGCCGATGCCATTTCGAGTGGGCTTACTTGATGCCCAGCAACTCTACGTCAAACACCAAAGTGGCGTTAGGTGGAATCACGCCACCAGCGCCACGCGCGCCATAGCCGTATTCTGGTGGAATTACCAGGGTGCGCTTGCCGCCTACTTTCATGCCAGCAAAGCCTTCATCCCAACCACGGATAACCTGGCCACCGCCAAGGTAGAAGACAAAGGGCTCACGCCTGTCGAGCGAGCTGTCGAACTTGGTGCCTTTGTTGTCAGGCTTACTGGGGTCGTAGAGCCAGCCTGTGTAATGCACGGTGACATTAAGGCCGGCTTCCGCTTCGCGGCCTTCGCCCACCTGGGTGTCTATCTTTTGCAATTCTGTAATGTTGGTACTCATAACGGTTTTTTCCTTATCACTATTGGTATCGGCGGAACAGCCGCTTACAGCAAGCATGGCTAGCAGCACAGCACTCGCCAGCATGGCAATTGATTTCATCGAAAAACTCCGATAGCTGGTTAAACACAGCAGCGTTCACACTAAGCGCAATTTAGGGGGTGCTTGTTGTAATCACTGGTAACAAGCTCCACCAGCCTAAACGCGCCTGGACTCACGCTGCGCGAGGCGTCTATCATACGCGAAATAGTGGCCCTGGCGGCTCTGAGACCGCCTAGCCTTGATCGCGGCAGCCTAGCCCAGATCAGGGCTGCTGATACACCCAGTCTATCAGCGCGTCCTGCGCAGTGCGTGAGGCGCTGGACTTGGGATCATTGACCATGATGACGGTGACCCAGCGCCTGCCCTTGTGATCATGCACATAACCCGCCAGCGCACTGACACCGGTAATGGTGCCCGTCTTGAGGTGGGCGCTGCCGCGCGAGGGGCTGTTGCGCAGGCGGTTGGCCATGGTGCCATCAACTGAGGGTATAGGCAGTGCAGAGAGATATTCTGGCATCACCGGGCTGGCGTAGGCTGCCAGCAAGAAAGCGGCCATATGCTGGGCGGAAATGCGCTCGTTGCGTGACAAGCCGGAACCGTTCTCCAGAATCAACTCAGGGAAGCGCAGGCCTTTGCTGGCAAGCCAGGCCTGTATCACATGAATGCTGTCTGCTTCCATCACCGGGCTGGCAGCGCGCTCTGCGCCTATGGTCATGAATAGCTGTCGCACCATGAGGTTGTTACTGTATTTGTTGATGGTGCGGATAATTTCGGATAACGGCGGTGAGTCATGGCTCACTAGCGGCTCTGCGCCTGCCGGAACCTTGCCGTAACGCCAGGCACCATGGAGCTTGCCACCTAGTGATTGCCAGTGATTGCGTAACAGATTGTAGGCATAAGGCCCGTCATCCAGCACGCTTAGCTCCAGGGTTTTGTCCTGACAACTGGCGGCATATTCACCCATAAAGGTCACGGTCACCTGATTGGCGTGCGGCTCCAGCATAGGCTCTACTGTGAAACGCAAACGGTTTCTCCAGTCGCCGCACTCGCCCTTCACCAGCTTGACCTCGTTCTTGATGTGAATTTCTTCAAGATCAGGGTCAGCCTCTATGCTCAGCTTGCCCTTGTTCTCAAGAAAATGGAATGAGGTGGACTTGATATTGACGGCAAAGGCATTGGGGGCAGCGTTGTAGGGCGAATGCGGTTTGTCGTCAAAAACAGCGGCATCGTAATATTTGTCGGCAAAATAGTCGGTATCGATGACGATATCGCCACGAATTTCTTCCACCCCAGCCAGGCGTAAGTCTTCCAGCATTTGCCGCATATCCGCAGACAGCAGGTAAGGGTCGCCACGGCCGCGTATCACCAAGTCCCCCTGCAATACGCCCTGCTCCACCTTGCCATCGGCATAAAGCTCGGTGCGCCAGCGGTAGGCCGGGCCCAGCAACTCCAGCCCAGCGTAAGTGGTAAGCAACTTCATGGTAGAAGCCGTGTTCATGGGCTTTTCGCCCTGATGATTGACCAGAGGCTGCTCCTGATCAACGCGCTGCACATACACCGCCACACTTTCTGCCGGGATGCCTGCCTTTTTCAGCAACTCATCCACGGGGGCTGGCAACTGCGCCCAGGCAGGGGCAGTCACGCTCATGCTCGCAAGTAATGCCAACTGGCAGAGTGCCTGCCTGGCGCGTCTGATCATAAACTTGCTTTCAAGCTGCTCAGGGTTTGCTGCAACATCCAGTCTATCTCGCTCTCTGTGATGACATAGGGCGGCATGAAATATACGGTATTACCCACCGGGCGCAGCAGCAAGCCCGCTTGCAGGGCTGCCTGATAGAAGCGCTGCTGGAAATCGCTGTGTGTGGTTTCCACCTCAAAGGCCCAGATCATGCCGGTATTGCGCAGGTTTTTTAGCGGCAATGCCTGCCAATCAGGCAAGGCCGCCAGAGATTGGTTCAGGTAATCTGCCTTGCGGCGGTTTTGCGCCAGCACATCCTGCTGGTCAAAAATATCCAGCGTGGCGAGGGCTGCGCTGCATGACAGGGCGTTACCCGTGTAGCTATGCGAATGCAGAAAACCACGCGCCACTTTGTCGTCATAGAAGGCGGCATAGATATCATCCGTGGTTTGCACCACGGAAAGCGGCAGATACCCCCCGGTAATGCCCTTGGACAAGCAGATGAAATCCGGGCGTATGCCCGCCTGCTCAACCGCAAACATGGTGCCAGTACGGCCAAAACCCACGGCAATTTCATCGGCAATCAAATGCAGCTGATATTGATCGCACAGCGCACGCAAGCGTTGCAAATACACAGGGTAATACATGGCCATGCCAGTGGCGCATTGAATCAGTGGCTCAACGATAATCGCCGCAGTTTCAGCGTGGTGCTGCGCCAGATAGTCTGCTGCGGCATCAGCGCAGCGCAGCGCGTATTGCTCGGCAGTTTCACCGGGTTCTGCCAGCCGCCAATCCGGGCTGGGCAAGGTAGCGCCTGCGCGTAGCAGCGGCGCGTAGGTATCCTTGAACAGGCTGACATCGGTGACGGATAGTGCACCCAGGGTTTCACCGTGATAGCCATTCTGCAGGGAAAGAAAACGGGTTTTGCTGGTTTGACCGCGATTGCGCCAATAATGAAAACTCATCTTCAGCGCAATTTCGGTAGCCGAAGCGCCATCCGAGGCGTAAAAGCTATGGCCTAAGCCAGTGAGCGCAGACAAGCGCTCAGATAACTGCACCACAGGCTCATGGGTAAAGCCTGCGAGGATGACATGCTCCAGCTCATCAAGCTGCGCGCGTATCGCCGCTTTGATCTGCGGGTGATTATGCCCAAACAGATTCACCCACCAGGAGCTGACGCCATCGAGATAGCGCTTGCCATCCATATCCTCCAGCCAGACACCGCTGCCGCGGCGTATAGGCACCAGCGGCAGGGACTCGTGTTGCTTCATCTGGGTGCAGGGATGCCAGACACTGGCAAGGCTGCGCTGCAGCAGGGATTGGTTGCTGGAGGTCATGAACTACTTGGCAGAAGGTTTAGTGCAGAACGAATTGCGCTGCCTCGTCAGCCAGCACAATACGGTCTGTGGTGAATCCGAGGTCCCAGGCGGCTTCCTGTGTTGCCAGTTGCAACATGCTGCTGAGGGCGTGATTAAGCTCGGCAGTCAGCGCAATGCTGTAAGCCTCACCCGCCTGGCTATATAGCTCCAGCATGGATTCCAGATGATCGACCTGTACCAGCTTGCAATCGGTGATCAGCACTGGCGGCTCCTGCTGCTCGGCTTCCAGCATAGGCGGCATCATGGCTTCCTGGCCGGAAAAATCTATGCCTTCCAGCAGGGGGCCAGCTTCGTGATTGAACTGCTCAAAAAATTCGTCCATGGGCATGGACATGCTTTCATGCGCGGGCGAGAGCTCGTTTTCTTGCAACAAACTCCACAAAATCTTGACGATACGTCGCGTCAACCAGGCGTTTAACTCACCCTCATCTGCCAGGCTCACTTTCAGCAACATCCGGTCCTGATGACCGCTGTAACTCAAATGAAGCTGCTGGATCGCCATTTCCGCGAAATCGTCCGACATCTGCCACTACTCCTACCCTGAACAAGTGCTAGATTATAAGGCTTAAATCAGGTTTTCCCCCAGCAACTTATCTATCCCCATGTGCATTTCCAGCCAGCCAATGCGGCTACTGCCAGCAGCGCTTTGCTGCTATGCCGCCCCTGGCTTGGCTTAGCACGCTGCACTACCAGCATGTAGACTCACAGCAAAACTCTGGCTGCCAAATGTAAGACTGCCAAAACCTAGGCTGCCATCTGCGCGCGTATCAGCTCAGCCAGCCAGTCCATAAAAATGCGTACTCGCTTGGATAAATTGCGCCTATGCGGATAGAGCATGGAAACCGCAATCGGCGGCGCACGATATTGCGGCATCACTTCCACCAGCCTGCCCTCATACACCAGGCTACGTGCGCCCAGATAAGGGGCCTGCATAATGCCCAGCCCCGCCACACAGGCAGTGCGGTAAGCATCGGTGTTATTCACCGCAATGCGGAAAGGCATGGTGATGCGCTGGCATTGCTGACCGTCCCAGTACTCAAAGGCATCAAAGCGTGTGCCTGAGCTGACGTTGTAATGAATCAGCAAATGGCGTTTCAGATCGCCCAGGCTTTTGGGTTCACCATGCGCGGCAATATAGGCTGGGCTGACAAAATTGGCCTGCTCCAGCTCCCCCAATGGCCTGACAACCAAGCCGGAATCGCCCAGATTGCCAGTCCGCACCACACAGTCATAACCTTCTGCCACCATATCCACACGGCGGTCGGTACTGCTGAGCTCAATTTGTATATGCGGGTAACGCTGCAAGAATTCCGGCAGGCGCGGGATGACGATATTGCGCGCCATGGGGTAAGACATATCCACGCGTATCAAGCCACTGATGCTGGCGTCATCGCCCTGAAACAGGCTTGCCAGCTCATCCATTTCAGCGAGGATATCCTTGCTGCGGTCGTAAAACAGCTGACCATCTGGCGTCAATTGCACCTTGCGTGTGGTGCGGTGCAATAACTGCGTGCCAAGGCGATTTTCCAGTTGCTGCACGGCGGTGGAGATGCTGGCCTTGGGCAGACTCATGGCATCGGCCGCACGGGTAAAACTACCCAGCTCTGCCACACGTAAAAAGCGTTTGATGATATCCAGGTTTTCCATGGCGGGCGGCCTTGTTCTATTGCGTTGGCAAGTAATTCACGCATTTTACCGTTCACTAATAATGAACAGTTAAATCAATTTATGCCAATTTATCAACAAATATAAAAACAATAAGATGCTTCATCAGCAGTGAGCACTCAATACTCAACTCAAGACAAGGAGCATGACATGACACAGAAAATTGGTTTGGTGACCGGGGGCAGCCGTGGTTTGGGCAAGAGCACAGCGCTGGCCATGGCGGCACAAGGCATAGATGTAGTGATTACCTATCTCAGCCAGCAGGCTGCCGCAGAGCAGGTTGTGGCGGAAATTCAGGCTTTAGGGCGTAAAGCCGTGGCCCTGCCGCTGGATGTCGCCCAAGCCTCCACTTTCCCGGCCTTTGTGCAGGTATTACGCAAGCAACTCAGCCAGCATTGGCAGACCGAGCATCTGGATTATCTGGTCAACAATGCAGGCACGGGCATACACGCTGCTTTTGCCGACACCACTGAGGCGCAGTTTGATCAAATGGTGAATATCCACCTCAAATCGGTGTTCTTCCTCAGCCAGCAATTATTGCCTGTGCTCAACAATGGCGGCCGCATCATCAACCTTTCCAGTGGCCTGGCACGCTTTGCTCTGCCCGGCTACAGCGCCTATGCGGCCATGAAAGGCGGCATAGAGGTGTTAACCCGCTTTATGGCCAAGGAGCTGGGCGCACGCAATATCACGGTAAACACCGTAGCGCCTGGGGCCATAGAAACCGATTTTGGCGGTGGGCTGGTGCGCGATAATCAGGACGTCAACCGCTATGTGGCCTCACAAACGGCACTGGGGCGCGTGGGTGTGCCCGATGACATAGGCCCCATGATTGCTGCGCTGCTGTCTGACAGCAATCGCTGGGTCAATGCGCAACGTATAGAGGTTTCGGGCGGGATGTTGATCTAGCAGCGTTTGATCAGGCCGTGTTGCCCAGAGCGTAAGCCTGGGCACTGATTTTTGGCTAAAACCCAGCAGGCAAAGTGCTTATGCCTGCTGGGTTTTGCACTATGCAGCATTACTGCTGGGTCTGGCTCAAGGTCGCAAAATCCTCGTCACTCAAAATAATTTGATCGGCCTTGAGGTTTTCTTCCAGATGGCTGAGCTTGCTGGTGCCGGGTATAGGCAATATTACCGGGCTACGCTTGAGCAACCAGGCAAGTGCAATCTGGTTGGGCGTGGCTGCATATTTGGCGGCAATGGTTTCCAGCACCGGAATATGCCCAGTCAATGTGCTTTTAGCCAGGGGATACCAGGGAATAAAGCCTATGCCATGCTGAGTGCAGTAATCCAACTCGGCTTCATGCTGGCGATTGCCCATATTGTATTGATTCTGCACGGTAGCCACCTTGAAGAACTGGCTGGCCAAGACTATGTCCTCAATCTTCACTTCGCTTAAGCCTATGTGCTTGACCAGCCCTTCACGCTGGAACTGGGCAATGGCAGCAAACTGGACTTCTTTGGGGATGTTGGGGTCTATGCGGTGCAACTGCCAGAGGGGGATTTGCCCTAATTGCAGGCGGCGCATGCTCAGCAACAGGGCCTGACGCAGATAATCCGGATGCCCATGCAGTACCCAGCGGTTAGGCCCATGCCGCAATTGCCCGGCCTTGGTGGCCACCACGATGTCTCTATAGGGATACAAAGCCTCACGTATCAACTCTTCACTGATATTGGGTCCATAACTGTCTGCGGTATCAATAAAATTCACGCCCAGCTCCGGCAAGCGACGCAACACTTTCAGGCATTCTTCCTGATTGTCTGGCTCACCCCAGTTACCGGGGCCGGTAATGCGCATGGCGCCATAACCCAAACGCCTGATACGGATATCTCCCAGCAGAAAATCTTTAGGGACTGAATTCACGGTGTTATTGTCCTTTTGAACATTAGTCAAAGTCATTTCTTGTCACCATTTCCATGCTAAAGCCTTGAAAATATTATACTCCCAGCCGCCCTGAAAACCACACCCCGCTTGGAGTTCAGGGATATTCATGACTTCTCACTACGCAATTTCACTTATAGGTTTTCCACCCGCTAAAGACTAGTCTGCACCTCATTACCTGATTATTGTGAGTCTTTATGCAGCACTCTTACTCAGCCAGCACCAGCTCGCGTGTCGCTGGGCTATATGCCATTGTGGCCATTGTTCTGGTCGCGATTGCCTTAAGACCCGGCATCGTCGCTGTGGGTCCATTGCTGACCTTCATCATTGATGATTTCCAGCTCAGCCACAGCACGGCTGCATTGCTCACCACCATCCCTGATGTCTTGATGGGGCTGCTGGCGCTGTCCACACCCTGGCTGGCCAGACGTTATGGTCGTAACCCGGTGCTGCTGTTTGCGTTGGCGCTGCTGTGTCTGGCGATGACAGCGCGTGCTTTTTCTCACAATGTGGAAGTGCTGCTTTTGACCACAGTGGGTGTGGGCGCGGGCATTGCCATTGCTGGTGCCTTGATCGCGGGTTATATCAAGGGCAATTTCCCCAGCAAGGCCGCCCTGGTCATGGGTATTTATGCCACAGCGCTTTCCTTTGGCAGCACGGTTTCTGCCGCCATTTCCGGGCCTGTTGCCAGCGTATCAGAGCACGGCTGGCGGCTGGGGCTGGGCATATGGAGTGTATTGGCTGGTTTGGGTTTGCTGGCCTGGTGGTGGCTGGCATTACGAGAACGCAAGCTGGCACCCGCCCCCGCCCAAGCCGCCCGCCTGCCCTGGCGCAACCGCACGGCCTGGCTGGTTGCCCTGTTTTTTGCGGCAGATAATTTTCTGTTTTACGCTGTGCTGTCCTGGACTGCACCCATGTATAGCGAATATGGCTTATCCACCGCCACCGCAGGCTATATCCTCGCCACCTTCACGCTGGTATTCATGATTGCCAACCCCATTCTCGGTGCCATCAGCACCTCGCTGGATAGGCGTGGCCTGTTGGCAGGCTGTGCTGCGATTGCCTTGCTGGGTTTAGGCCTGATTGCACTGGCACCAAACTGGGCGCCTTTCTTCAGCATTGCCCTCTGCGCATTTGGCCTGGGCGGTGCTTTCACGCTGGGCATGACCCTGCCGCTGGATAACACCCATAGCGTGGATGAAGCTAATGCCTGGAATGCCTTTGTGCTGACTGTGGGTTATCTGATTGCCGCCGCAGGCCCACTGGCGCTGGGCTATTTGCGTGACCTGACTGCCAGCTTCCAGGCGGGTAGCTGGCTGCTGGTGTTGGTGGCTAGCCTGATGCTGCTGCTCACCCCGGCGCTCAAGCCGCAGCTCAGGCATTAAAAGCATGACATTATCTCCAACCTGCTGAAGCCAAGCCCCTACCCTCCATTGCTCCCCATTCCCTGTGCCAATCTTGCAGCGACAAGCAGTGTTTGCAAGTTGCTGCGGGATTCCGCACAATCGCTGCCTAGTGCAAGCTGCTGACAACATGCTGAGCTTGCCTCTCAGGGCGCTAAGTTGGAAGGGGAAGGACTATTGCCACCTCTTCTGCCCGCGAGGCAAGCCATGCTAATCGACGATATGTTTCGAGATGAAAGGCAATGCCATGAGCAAACGCGCGTTGGTGATTGTAGATTTACAGCATGACTATTTATCCAGCGGAAAATTTCCACTGGTGGGTATAGAGCAGGTGGTTGCCAATGCAGCTTCCACCCTTGCCGATGCTCGCTTCAAGCATATTCCCGTGTTTCATATCCGCCATGAGTTCACCCAATCCGATGCGCCCTTTTTTGCACCCGGCAGTACTGGCGCCCAGATTATTTCAGCAGTCGCGCCCAGAGCGGGTGAAAGCAATATTCTCAAGCATCACCCCAATGCCTTTCTGCACACCGACCTGCAAGCAGAACTGGATGCCCAGGGCATTACCGATATCACCGTGATTGGGGCCATGAGTCATATGTGCATTGATGCCACCGTGCGCGCGGCGGCAGATCTTGGTTACAAGGTGACGGTATTGCATGATGCCTGTGCCACGCGTGACCTTGAGTTCAAAGGTCAGACCACACCAGCCAGCCAGGTGCAAACTGCCATGATGGCGGCGCTGGCATTTGCTTATGCCACGGTGATGGGTACCAGCGAATATCTACAGGCCTGATGTTGCAAGCCATGTTCTGGATGCTGGTGCTGCCAGCCGCAGCCACGCTGGCCATCACCATGGGTATACGCCAATCCATGGGCCTGTTTGTTTCGCCGCTCAACACCTCCACTGGCCTGGGCATAGTCAGCATCAGTCTGGCTATGGCCATAGGCCAGTTCAGCTGGGGCTTGGCCCAGCCCTTGTTTGGCATGCTGGCTGACCGTATCGGTGCCTTCAAGGTCATTATCCTGGGGACGCTGTTGCTGGCGGCAGGCTTGGCCCTCACTCCCTTCATGCACTCTGAAATGGGCTTGATCATCGCCATAGGCATCATGGTGGCAGCAGGCTCGGGGGCGGGTAGTCTTTCCATCCTCATAGGCACGGTGGCACAGAGAATGAGCAATGAACAACGCTCATCGGCGGCCGGGTTTATCAATGCGGGCGGCTCACTGGGGCAGTTTATTTTTGCGCCGCTGACTCAGGCCTTGATTCATGCGTTCAATTGGGTGAATGCGCTGTATTTGCTGGCACTGACCTCGCTGATGGCGATAGGCTTTGCCCTGCCCTTGCGTGACAAAGCTGGCACTGTGAGCAGCAGTGCGGCAGCCAATCAGGCATTAGCTAATGCAGCAGCTAATCCATCATCGCAGACATCAACGACAGCCAAACTTCCTAGCCTGCGGCAACAGCTAGGGCAAGCCTGCCGTGACCGCAGTTATCTCTGCCTTAATCTGGGTTTTTTCACTTGCGGCTTTCATGTGGCTTTTCTGGTGACGCATTTGCCGGGTGAAGTAGTTTTATGCGGCATGTCGGCAGCGGTGGGTGCTACCTCACTCGCCATCATAGGCATCGCCAATGTATTCGGCAGCATCGCCGCTGGGCAGCTGGGCAAAACCCAGCGCATGAAAATGATTTTGTTCTGGATGTATGCCTCGCGCGCCGTGGCTATCGCGATTTATCTGCTGGCACCCAAGACTGAGCTTAACTTTTACATCTTTGCAGCGGTGCTGGGCGTGACCTGGCTAGCCACCGTCCCTCCCACCGCTGGCCTGGTGGGCAAGCTGTTTGGCCCGCGTTACCTGGCCACACTGTTTGGCTTTACCCTGCTCAGCCATCAGATAGGCGGCTTCTTCGGTGCCTGGCTGGGCGGTATTACGCTGGATGCCAGCGGTAGTTATCAGTGGATGTGGCTTGCCGATATTGTGCTGGCCTTGATTGCTGCCTTGGCCAATCTGCCAATCCGCGAGGCAAGGCCAGCCCCGCTGGCAAAAGCGGCCTGAGGGTGGCTTACACGGTGCATCAAGCTAACACGGTGCATTAAGCAGGTGCTGTTATGGCTTGTGATTTCCGGCTCACAAGCACGGCATGGAGTAATGACCAGGTTTAGGCAGTGGTCAACGGCACGCCCGCAAGCAAAGCCGCAAACCCCTCGTGCTGATGCAGCGCATGCATATCATCAAACACTGCATCTGCCCCTGCGGCCCGCAATTGGCTGGCGGCAAATAATCCGGCATAACCCAGCACCCTCATGCCTGCACTCTTGGCCGCACGTATGCCAGTAGGCGTATCTTCAATCACCAGGCAATGGGCAGGCGCTACGCCACTGGCGCTGGCCGCCAGCAGATAGACATCAGGCGCAGGCTTGGGGTTGGCCACCTGAGTGCCGGAATAGATACGCCCCTGAAAAAAGTCATACAGCCCCACCAGCTTGAGCATAAAAGCGATTTTGTCCGGCGTGCTGTTGGAGGCCAGGCAAAAAGGAAGATCAAGGTTTTCTATCACCCCACGCACGCCGGGCATGGCGGTCAGCTTCTGCTGATACACCGCTACCATGCGCGTATCCAGCTCCTGCTTGAAGCTATCGGGAAAGTCTATGCCATAGCGCTGCGTCATCAGTTGCAAACAGGCTTTCATGGTCATGCCTACATAGTCCTGAATCAGCTGGTCTTCACTTATATGAATGCCCAGCTCAGCCAGCATTTGCAGAAACACCGTATTGCTGACCCGCTCACTATCGACCAGCACACCATCACAATCAAAAATCACTAATTCAACATTATTCATTTCAGGTCATTCCACATTTGCGTGCTAATACTTTGGGCTGGGAGATGTTTCGACACGGGACTTAATGCAGCGCTTCCCACCAGGCACTGCTACTTTCCTCAGGCTTGTCCAACACCATGGCCTGACCTATCAGCGGGGTAATCAATACATAGTCCCGGTTGACGCTGGCCTGGCTAATGCGTTTGAAAGGGTCGTCCCAATCATGGCGCGAAATGGAAAACCGCCCTATATGCCCCGGCGTGAAATACTGAGTGCGCAAATCGCTTGCCGCCTGCGCTGCCTGCTCCGGGTTCATGTGCACATTGGCCCAACGTACGTCATATTGGCCTGTATCCAGAGATATCCAGTCAAACGGCCCGTATTTCTCGCCAAACTCGGCAAAATGCGGCCCATAGCCGGAATCGCCACTGAGAAACACACGGCGGCCAGGGCTGAGCAAGGCAAAGCCCAGCCATAGCGATTGATTGCGCTTAAGCGTGCGCCCGGAAAAATGCCGTGCCGGAGCCGCCACCAGCTTGAGGCCATTGCCCAGCTCCACTTCGTTATACCAATCCTGCTCATGCACCTTATCCATGTCATAACCCCAGCGCTGCAAATGCGCGCCTACTCCCAGGCCAGTAATCACCTGCGCTACCTTGTCCTTCAGCGCCTTGGCCGTGGCGTAATCCAGATGGTCGTAATGATCATGGCTGATCAACATGACATCGATAGGCGGCATATCCTCCGCACTGTACAGATTGCTACCCTCAAATGCCTTCACCACAAAGGGCACGGGGGCAGCATGGGTGCTGAATACCGGGTCTACCAGTATGCGTTTACCCGCCAACTGCAAATACCATGACGAATGCCCCATCCACACCGCAGTGTCGACATTCACATCCAGTGCTTTCAAATCGGTTTTGATGGAAGGCACAGCCTGCGGCGGGCGCACCTGGCCTTTTTTGCCAAACAGGTTTTCCATCCAGAGTGATAGCTCAGACTGATCCTGGGTACGCATGGGCGAGGGAATCTGGTTCTGGAACACGCCATTGGAGAAATGCGCGGAGTGCTTGATCTGTTGCAGTTGCTCACCCTTGGGCACTTGCCCAAACAAAGGGTGCTGCAAAAAGGCAACCACCCCAAGAATCACTACCATCACTATCATGAAAATGCCTTTGAAAAAGCTAGCTCGCCTTAAGCGCATGGGTTTCCGTTCTGTTTGAGTTCCATTCTGTTAAAACTTGGCTGGGCATGCAGTGTATGCAACACCATCATAGCCTTGAGTGCACAAGGGCTAGTTTAGTTTGCAATGAGGCAGATTTTGTTGGAAAAATCTTGTCTAGGGTTTACCACGCTTAAATCTTTCATATCAGCGCGTATTCAGTAAAATAATTTGTACACAGCTTATTGGATTCCACCATGGCCATATCTACTAAAGATGTGATTTCGTTATCACAAGCCAGGGCCAGCTTGTCTGAGCTAGCCGACCAGGTGCAAGCTGGTGCCGAGATCATCATTACTAACAATGGTGAGCGCTATGTAGCCCTCATCAGCGCCCAACGCCTAGACTACTATCACCAGCTTGAGCGTGAACGCATCCACCTGCTGCTGATGGATGATGCCAGTAAGGGACTCGAAGATATCGCAGCAGGCAAGGTTAAAGAATGGGCAGTTTTTTGTGACCATGTAAATCACAGGGGAAAATCACGGGGCTAGATCACAGTTCTGAATCCCAGTTCTGAATCACATAGCTCAGACTCGATTGATTAGCCTGCATCATCCAGCCAGGTATTAAAAAAGCCTCCGCAGAGGCTTGGTATGAATTAGTTGAATGTCTTACGGCGAGAAGCCCATGCTACAACACCCAGGCCTAGGCCAAGCAAGGCGTAAGTGTCCGCCTCAGGCACTGCGCTTACCGTGTACCATGCGCTACCACCCTGAGCATCCGTCAAACCCTGCACGTGCAAGGCAAAAGAGGTAGAGCTAATTGAGGGTGCGCTGTTGAAGGTTGCGGTCCAGCTGACACTCTCACCCGCGGTCAAGCGATTTTGGCCCTGGAAAAGCACAAAGCGATAATCAAAATCACCACCGGGACCACCACCAGGATTGAAGCTGACCGGAGCGCCGCCTGAGACATTGGATATTGTCACTGAGGCTGGGCTGTCTACGGCAATGGCACCTATAAAGGCTTTATTGGTAAACAGGCTGTTGAGGTCATTGGCTGTCAGGGTGAAGTAATACACATTGCCAGTATTGCTGTAACTCAAGGTGGCGAAATGGGCACTAGGGGTGAAGCTACCTGACAGCAAAGTACCGTAATTGTCATTGCTTGTGGCATGCGCTGAAGCGCTGCCAGCCACGGCGGCAAGTAGCGCCATGGCTATCGCTGTTTTCTTGATCATGATGGACTCTCCATAGTAAGAATTATGTTTTTTTCTTGTTATTTAAGCAGATTATGCTTTTCAAAATTTCGCTACAATGAGCTGTTAGTACTAATGCAAGTCATTGTTTGGTAGATGAAAAAACAAATAAAACTCAGTCTCAACATTGATGCGCACTATATGCCCAAAACAAGATACCTATAAATTATGGAGAGCCGCATGAACTCATTCACTAACATCATTTTGAAATGCCTCACCGCCTTGTGCATGTCACTGGTATTTAGCAGTGCAGTGCTGGCCGACCCTCCACAGGGCAAAGGCAATGGCGGCCCTCCAGGACAGGCAAAAAAACACAAGCAACAGGATAAGCACGAGCGGCATTCAGGCCATGAGCATGGTGGCAGAAATGACGGTGGCGACATTCATATCGACTTCCATTTCTCCAGCAACCAACGCGTGGTAATCCAGGATTACTATCACCATCAGTATCAAGCCGGGCATTGCCCACCGGGACTGGCAAAGAAAAACAACGGCTGCCTACCTCCTGGCCAGGCAAAAAAATGGCGCAAAGGCTACCCCTTGCCACGGGATGTGGTCTATTACGATTTGCCGCCAGTCATCATTGCGCGCCTGGATCCACCACCACGTGGTTATAAATATGTACGTGTGGCAGCGGACATTCTCATGATTGCGGTTGGAACAGGCATGGTGATAGACGCGATAGAGGATTTGGGCAGTATGTAAGCGCAGGGTTTTTCATGCCTACTCGGGGTGGCTGCTTTCTTGCACCACCCCATATTTAGCAGAACATGACTTAGTAGAACATGGCATGGCAGAACATGACTTAGCAAAACATGCTGGCCCAATAGTCAGGGGTCACATTCTGCCGCTAGTCACAGCTTGGAGCGAGAATCTGCAGAGTATCAAACGGATTGCAGTAACATAGCGCATCCACAAAACGCATTGATCGTTATGACCCTCAGCCCAGCGCCAGATGACACGCTTGCCCAACTCAAGGCAGGTAAGCTTCAAGGGGCCAAACACCTCAAATTAAGCAATCAGTTAACGCAGTTTCCGCCGCAAATTTTCGAATTAGCCGATAGTCTGGAAATTCTGGACTTATCCGGTAATGCGCTAACCGATTTGCCCAGTGATTTACATCGCCTGAAAAAACTGCGCATTCTTTTTTGCTCAAACAACCAGTTTACCCACCTGCCAGAAGTGCTTGGGCAATGCGAAAGCTTAAGCATGATTGGTTTCAAAGCCAACCAGATCAAGCATATTCCAGAACAGGCCATCCCCACTCGCACCTTACGCTGGTTTATCGTCACCGATAATGCTTTAGGAGCCGTGCCCAATGCCCTGGGCGAGTGCAGCAAGCTGCAAAAACTCATGCTGGCAGGTAACCAGCTCAGCAGCTTGCCAGCCAGCATGGCCAATTGCCACGCCCTGGAGTTATTGCGGATTTCTGCCAACCAGTTTGAGACCTTGCCGGATTTTTTATTCGACCTACCCAAACTCACCTGGCTGGCCTACGCTGGCAACCCATTTTGTAACGCCATCGAGCAAGCGCTCATAAGCCAGCACCATATCCACCCTATCGATTGGCACACCCTCACCCTGCAGCACGTGCTTGGGGAAGGTGCCTCTGGTGTTACTTACCAGGCCTTGCTGCAACAAGAAAACGCACAGCAGCTTGTGGCAGTAAAACTGTTCAAGAGTGGCCTCACCAGCGATGGCCTGCCACGCTGCGAAATGCACGCCAATATACTGGTGGATGAGCATCCGAATTTAGTCGGCGTCAAAGGCGTGATACACAATCACCCGCAAGGCGTTGCAGGCTTGGTCATGCCCCTGCTGGATGCCGATTTGAAAGTGCTGGCAAGCCCACCCAGCTATGAAAGCTGCTCGCGCGATGTGTATGCAGAGGATTGCAGACTCACGCCACAACAAGCCCAATTGATTTTACAAGGCGTCACGCAAGCCGCAGAACACCTGCATGCCCATGGCCTCATGCATGGCGATTTATACGCGCATAACATTTTGTGGGGCGCTGAAAAAGTGGTGCTCAGCGATTTGGGCGGCGCGTCTTTTTTACCGCTAGATAAGCCGCAACTCACGCAAAAGATACTTAAACTGGAAGCTAGGGCATTAGCGATTTTGGCTGAAGAGTTGGCAGCGATTGTGAGCAACAGCAGGGATAATGCAATGCAGTGATAGCGACATCAAAAGTCTTCAAACCAGAAAATACCCTTTGCAATGCCATTCAAGGCTTCCGCCCGATACAAAGCATATATTTAAAAATAATCTCTAAAAATCATCTGCTTGTAGATTTGCACTCATAGAGCTTTTCAAAGCCTGGGCAGCGGATGAGGCCCATTGTTCAATTCCTACGCTACAAAGTGCTTTCATCTTATAGTGGTCGTTTACTAGCACTCGCATGATAGCCGCTCACTATCTCATCCCAGGAGCCTCCCCATGCGTGCCTCCACCCATCGTGACAGTAAAGATGTGCGGGGGGAAACTGTGCCAGAGCCGATCATCATCGATAGCGATGACGTGATTCTGAAAGTGACGGCCACCGCTATTTGCGGCTTAGCCCTGCATATCAACCGTGATCAAGGTTTCACCTTCAAGATGGGGCTGACGCCCAATTCAGCTTTAGTGCCGTAAGAGCGCATTCCATTTCCATCAACTTCATATCAAGGAGCTTTTTATGGATCCAAGTTATTCATCGGGAAGTGGTTCTTCTGCCGCCATCAAGGGCCACCCCCTGCACCCTATTGTGGTCTCCCTACCCATCGGTTTCCTGGTGGGTGCCGTGATTAGCGACCTAGTCTATGTAGCCCTAGAACACTCATTCTGGGCAGAGGCCTCTTTCTGGCTGCTAGTGGGTGCCATAGGCGGTGGTGTACTAGCGGCGCTAACGGGGCTATGGGAGTTCATCGCCAGCAAACGTGCACGCAGCCTGGGCAGTGCCTGGGCGCATGGCCTTATAAATCTCCTGATCATGAGCCTTACGACATACAACATGATCATTCGCATGGATGATTATGCTGCCATCGTGCCGTTGGGCTTGACGCTGACCCTGATCAGCGGCGGTCTGCTAGCCGTGAGCGGCTGGCTGGGAGGGGAACTCGTGTTTCGTCATGGCATAGGCGTTTCGCCCAATATCGGCCACCCGCCACGCTAGCCAGCTAGCCCATTCTGGTTGCAACCGTGAACAGCCAAGCCAGCCCGCTTATCAGGCTGGCTTGGCCACCATGAGGTAAAACACCACCACCAGCGCAAAGAAAGCCGGAATGCCCAGCAACACCCAGTAGCGGAAATAGCGCCCAAAACTGGCTGGCAATGCCCCGTCATTTTCCATTGCCTGCTTGGCCATGGCGTGCATACGCATCTGCAGCCAGACCACAGGCAACCAGCATGCCCCGGCAAAAAAATACAATGCTATGGAAAGCAGTATCCAGTGCTGACTGAATGGGTAGCCAGCCAGATGCATCAAGTACAGTCCGGTGACAGGCTGCACGATAATGGCTGGCGTGGTGAATATCCAGTCGGCCAACACCACCATGCCTACGGTATGAGCTATGACTCTGGTATCTTTGCTCAGCACACTGACCAGCATGTAAAAAGCCGAGCCTATGCCAGTGCCAAACAGGATGGTGGAAGAAACGACATGCAGCCATTTGACGATTAGATACTCCATGACTGCGCTTTCCTTGCATTAATCACCATGGTTGCTTTTCTCCATCTGCATGAGGAAATAAATCAGCGCCAGCATCGGTAGGTTCTTGAGCAAGGGGCCAAACGGATGTAGCCAGAATTCCGGGATATACCAACTGATCAAGGCGGTATAACCTAGAATCAGCCATAATTGCAGCCCCCAAAGCCACTGTCGTTGCCTGATGAACAAAATGCCCAACCCCAGCGCCACGTCCAAGCTGGCAGCGCCATAAAGGGCTAGCGTGGCGAGATCACCATGCAGGCCAACCTCACCTAATAATTCATAGCTTTGTGCCACTGGGTATATGCCCAGGCTCAACAGGCCAGTCACTATCCACACCAGCGCCAGGCTGAGGCGCAACAGCGGTAAACCCCAGTCCAGCATGGCTTGCTGGCGCAGTGCCTCAGCTTGCGATGGTGGGATGAATGCTTCAACTGGCCTGGGGCTATACCCAAGCAAACTTTGCATAGCCTTCATATCGCCAGTGCTGCCGCGCTCCAGCATGGACAAATTATCTCGCGAAAATAGGTTGGTGTGGCCAGGGAGGAGTCTGGCAAGCCTAGATAACAAGTAAGCCACGCTCATGGGCAAGGAGATCACTAAGGCTTTACCCAGGCCCATCTGCAGGCGCAAAAGGCCAAGGTAGCGTCGCAACGACATAGCCTCTGGCCCTGCCACCAACAAGGTAATTACGCCATGCGCCTGTTGTACCGCCAGCGTGGCTACCAGTTTACTCACCAGACTAGACACATCATCGACGTGAATAGGCTGCACCTGTTGCTTGCCAGCACCTGGCAAAAAATGCACAGGCAAGCTACTAAGCAGGGTGAATAAGCGAGTGCTACTGCCCTTGGCCCCGAATATCAGCGATGGCTGGAGAATGAAGGCGGGAATATCCAAGGATCTAAGCGCGTCATCGCCAGCTTTTTTGCTCAAGTGGTAGGCGGTTTCTGCATCCTGGTCTGCCCCCAGCGCAGAGAAATGGATAACCGTCTTAACCCTGGCTGCGCTACAGGCCTGGAACAGGGCGGCAGGCGCAAGGTGATGCATTACCTCGAAACGCTGATCAACACTTTCATGAATAATCCCTATGGCATTCACCACCACATCAACATCCTGCAGAAAAGGCAGCCAATACTCTGGCTGCATGCCCTGCCTGAAGTCAATTTCAACCACAGCCGCAGCAGCGGTGAACTGTGTCTTTCCTGAGCGCACCGCGGCAATGACATGATGTCCATCCTGCTGCAAATGCTTAATGACGGCGGCGCCGAGAAAACCATTTCCGCCTAGCACAAGCACGGTTTTAACCAAGGATTCCACTTCAATAGTGGCTGTATTTTCCTCAGGTGAACTATAGCTTGATTTGCTAGCTCTACGCTGTAAGGCTGCTTCTACTAGCCTATTCTTAAATCCCAGTTTCAGCAGATTAAACGCCAGCTGTTTGCCGTGATATTCAAGGAAATGGAGAATTTTTATCATGAGTTTAGGTTTCTTTAAACGAGGATTAAAGTCTGGAACTCACGCCAGCATCAGCTCTGCGCTTGCCTTGGCTATTTTGGGAAAAGTTGAAAACCAAGCCTATAGCGCCCCCCTGAATGCCATTAGTCACTGGATTTATGGGGACGAGGCTTTTAAGCATGATCATTTCGATCTTTCCCACACCGTTACAGGTTACGCCATACACCATGCATCATCCATTTTCTGGGCACAAATCTATGAGTATCTGCTGACCCGAAACAATCAATCCCACTCGCTCAGTCATCATCAGTGCGCCTGCCTGATTGCTGCAATTGCAGCATTCGTAGATTTCAATCTGACACCGTCGCGCCTGACGCCGGGGTATGAACATCGTTTATCAAAAAAAGCCTTGTTCCTGGTATACGCAAGTTTTGCCTTTGGCCTTTCCTGGAAAAAAGGCACCCAGATGCCACTCTCCAGTTAGCTATCGTTGAGATAGTCAGCCATCAGCTTGATAAGCTGCCCCCTGCCTGCACCATGATCTTAGACAGGCAGCGGGATGCAGCTTGTTTATTGCAAGGCAGCTTACTGGTCTAATCCATCTTGTCAGCCTTTACCCATGCCCAATTCGGCACCAGTCAAGGGATCAATTCCAGGGTCGGAGTGAGTGCGCAATGCCATCTGCATATTGAGCGCTTCCTCCTCAGTACTCAATGATACTGTCGCCAGGCCACTACCCTCGCCAAACATGACGGGCTCCTGCACGTACTCCCAGTCTGGACCTTGATTCCATGGCCCTCGTACTTCGTTGCCATGGGATAAGTTAATGTAGACATCGGTGAACCTGGGGTCGCCAGGCAGTTTACCCGGTGGGAAATTATTGTTGATCGCATACAGGGCTTTTTCAAAGGATTTCTGATGCGCAATCTCTCGTGTCATCAGGAATGTGAGCGCATCTTTTACGCCAGGATCGTCAGTTAGGTTGATCAGGCGTTCATAGACAATCTTGGCTCGGGCTTCAGCAGCGATATTGGAGCGGAGATCAGCAGTAGGCTCACCTATCGTGTCTATATAAGCAGCTGTCCAAGGCACACCCGCTGAGTTAGTGAGTGGTGCTCCAGATCCATATAATAGTTGGGTGATATGGCTGTCATTGCCGTGGCCAGAAAGTGAGCGGTATATCTCTGCCTCGGTATTCACACCCTCTGCCAATTTACCTTTGGCGCCTTTGTTCAGCATGCATACCAGGCTGCCTATGACTTCTAGGTGACTCAACTCCTCAGTAGCAATATCAAACAACATATCCTTACGACCCGCATCGTCCTCTGCGATTGCCTGGGTGAAATAGCGACAGGCAGCCGCCAACTCGCCTTGCGGGCCACCAAATTGCTCCAACATCAGATTAGCCAGACCAGGATTGCATTCATTCACATGGACTGTATATTGCAAACGCTTATTGTGCGAAAACATAACTTTCTCCTTGAGGGGTGATTGCAGGGTCTATGCTTTATTGAAGTGTGTCATGACCTAGCAGCGTTCACGTTAATGTAGGCATTTGTAGATGCTAAGGAGATTTATGCTCGCGTTTATGTGGGATGTAGTTACTTAGCAAGTGAGAAATTTTTGCTTAGTCCCTCTCTACGTCATAGGCAGTATGGGTAAGTGCGGTCAGGTAAGTGCAGTCAGGCAATTTCAAACCGTAAACTCCTCTTACTCCACTTTCAGGCTTGAGCTTACTCGGCATTGAGTTTCCTCTGGTTAGCATGGGCGGCAATCTTCTAATAAGCCCTTCCATCAACATTGTTTTAGCTTCATTACCCAGAGGTGAGACATGTTTGCCGATTCAATTGCCATCATTGCCTTGAGCCTGACCATAGGATTACCTCCGCTGATTTTCCTGCTGATAGGGGTGAGGCATGGCTATTTTGACCATGTTGATGAAGCTTCCCGCTCCATCTTTGAAGAAAATGAATTGCGCTATCACCGTCCCTGGGAAAGCCAACGTCAGATGCAATCCCGCCTGGATCATCATGGTCCCTTGTTGAGTAATCCCACTACGGAGTGGGAGCGTTGGTTATGAGCAGTCCACTCTCATCCGCCCCCCACAAGCAAGGGCAAAGCGAAACCCAGCAGGCGAGCACGCTGCACCATAGCGAGGTTAGAATCCGGCCAGAAGAAGTACGGGCCTATGACGACTCCAGCCGTAAACCAGTGTTATTGGCTTTTTTCCTTGCCTTGGTTTGGCTACTGGTGGGCACGGTGTTGGGAGATCTCAGTAGTTTCAAGTTCGACAGACCAGACCTACTCACAGAACAGGCTTACCTCACGTTTGGTCGTTTGAGACCAGCGCACCTTAATGTCATGGTCTATGGTTGGGCCTCTACTGCCATGTTTGCGGTATCGCTGTGGCTGATGCCTCGCCTTTGTCGCACCACCTTGCGTTGGCAATTTGCGGCAGTGAGCGGCATTCTGGTATGGACTCTAGGCCTAGGCATAGGCTTGGTTTTACTGCTGGCAGGGGTCAGTGATGGTCTGGAATGGCTGGAGCTTGATAGATACTGGGCAGACCCGCTGCTGGTGTTGGGCGCCTCTTTGGTTGGGGCTTCCATCTGGAAAACACTAGGCGCACGTCAGGTGCAACATCTTTATGTTTCCGTCTGGTACATCGCCGCCTCCTACCCTTGGTTTGCCATTATTTTTATCGCAGGCAACCTGCCCATTTTCAAAGGGGTTGAATCAGCAGCCGTCAACTGGTTCTACGCCCACAATGCACTCGGCCTCTGGCTAACCACTGTGAATCTCGGACTGATTTACTACCTGCTACCTAAGATCATTGGGCGGCCAATTTATTCCTATTGGCTGTCTCTGGTAGGCTTCTGGGGGCTGGCCTTGTTCTATGCGCTCAATGGCATGCATCATCTGATAGGCGGCCCGCTGCCCTCATGGATGATTGCAACCTCGATTACTGCCAGCATCATGATGATCATTCCGGTGGTTGCTGTCGGTATCAACCAGCATATGACCGTGGTTGGCCGTTTTGGCGCAATGCGCTACTCCCCCGCGCTTACGCTGGCAGTGATTGCCGCCATGTCTTATACCGCGGTATCGCTGCAAGGCATACTCACCGCGCTCGCCAGTGTTAACCGCATTACTCATTTCACGCATTGGACCATCGCCCATTCGCATTTGGGCTTGTACATGTTTGTCACGCTTTCGCTATTTGGCGGCATGTATTACATCCTGCCTCGTGTGCTCGGGCGGGAATGGCCAAGCCCCAGGCTGATACGCGCGCATATTCTGCTGGCAGGTGGCGGCATGGTGCTGTATGTGCTTGCACTTGGCATAGGGGGTGTACTACAGGGCTTGAGCTTGATGAATCCGGGAGAGGCGTTTGAAATCTCCGTGGCCCAGACCAAGCCCTGGCTGCTATTACGCAGCGTGTCTGCCGTGATCATTTCAGCAGGGCATCTGATATTTGTTTATCACTGCTGGCGCCTGGCTTACTCCAGCCGTCAGGGCCATGCACAGCACCCACCATTCTTTGAACTCAAGCCAGTGCTGGTCAAGAAAGGCAGCGCATCATGACACGCTTGCTGGTGCTGATTATGGGTGCGCTCGCGACTGTGATGTTTGCCTTGATTGTGCTGGTGATTATGCCCAGAACCATGTTGGCGGATATCAAGGCACCCGAGCAGCTCAAACCGCTGAGCGCACTAGAAGCCAGGGGTAGGCAAATCTACATCAGCAATGGCTGCATCTACTGCCACACCCAGCAAGTGCGTGACAGCAATTTCACGGCTGATGTCAGCAAAGGCCTAGGCAATCGTCCTTCCGTACCTGCAGATTACGTCAACGATGCTCCCCACTTGCTGGGTACCATGCGTACCGGCCCTGACTTGTTCAATGTAGGCAGCCGCTTGCCGGATCAAAACTGGCAACTCGTGCACCTCTACCAGCCACGTGCGCTGGTACCCTGGTCCATCATGCCTGCCTTTCCTTTCCTGTTTGAGCACAAATCCAAGGCCGGGCCAAACGAGAAAACCCTCAATCTGCCACCCGCTTATGCGCCCCGCGAGGGTGTTGTGGTGGTGAGCAAGGATGCCGAGGCTATCGTGGCGTATTTGTTAAGCCTTAAACATGCCTATCCTGCCCCTGGCAACGATCTGACCAAGGAAATTGCAAATGACTGATCATGCTAAAGCTCAAGCCCAGCACCTAGAAGCCGAGAAAAATGAAGCCTCCACTCTGGCGCTACACGAACAAGCCATGCAGGAAACCACAGAGCCTTTTGAAGAAATGATACATGGGCCGCTCTGGTTTTATCTGCTGGTGGTGGCGTCCCTGGTGATTGGCGCTTTCTATCTGGGACGGCATATGGGTAGCCTGGACACAGCGGCACATATTGGCTTTCTAAACGCGGGTGGCAAGACAGGGCAAGTAGCCGATGCAGGTGCGCCAGGAGCAGCACCCGCCGCCCCGCAGGTTGATGGTGCAGCTATCTACACCAGCCGCTGCGTCAGCTGCCACCAGGCCAATGGCATGGGTATTCCAGGCGCTTTCCCGCCGCTGGTCGGGTCGGAATATGTGCTGGGCAAGCCTGAAGTGCTGGTGCGTATCCTGCTGCATGGCCTGCAGGGTGAAATCAAGGTGGCAGGCAACACTTTCAATGGTGTCATGCCGCCTTGGGCTGAGCAGTTGAGTGATGAGGAAATCGCTGGCGTTGCCAGCCATGTGCGCAGTGGTATGGGAGATAACAAGGCAGACAAGGTAGATGCTGCCCTGGTCAAGAAAATCCGTGAAGAAACCAAAGACAGAACCGCGCCATTCACCGCGCAGGATCTTGAGGCGGCAAGCTGATCATGAGAGCCCCAAGAAAAACCCAGCCCTCATTTACCGTATCGGCATTTTTTACCGTGCCCAATCAAGTCGATCATGCCCTGTCTGCCTGCTTGCGCCTGGGTATACCACGTGATCTGATTGATCTTGCCATTTCCGAGCCAGCGGCCGCCAAGTACCCCCAACTCAAGCCAGGTAAAAACCGCGATGCCTGGTTTGCCTGGACCGGCAAGGGCGCACTGGCTGGCTTGTTGCTCAGCTCATTGGCAACGCTGGCCATTGTGTTGTTGCAGGGTTTTGAGGTTTCCAGCCAGGCCGCGCTGGTTCAGCTACTGGGTCCGGACATAGGCATCGTGCTTGGTGCCGTGATAGGCGCAGTGTATGGGGCACTGAAGGAAAGTAAAACCAACCAGCTCATGCTGCGCAGCCTGGAAAGAGAGGATGCCATGCTTTTGCTGGTGTATATGCAACCGCAGGAAGAAGCAGAGAAAGTGAGTCAGGTGTTGACCAGCCACGGAGGCGAGGCCGTGCAGGTGGAAGCCACTGTCATTGCTTGAGTCAAAGACTAGGTCTTATCCGGAAGCAAAGATTAGCGCTTATCCGGGAGATAGCTGGGTCAGCAGGCTGGTAAACAGCAATAGCAACAGCGCAAGGAAATATTCTGCACTCAAGCCGTTATCAAATTGCTTGCCAGAAAATGGCCTATGCCTGAGCAGTTTTCTTAAATGCCAGGCGCACAACATCACCCCCAGCACGGCACATAGTTTAAACAACAGCATCATGGCGTAGGTGAAGGCAAAACCTGCGTTTTCTTCCCAGCCCAAGCCTAATCTTGCTAGACCGCTGAGCAAGATAGTGATGAACAGCGGCAAGGCCAGCATTGAAAAGCGCTTGAGATCATCCAAGCCTATAGGCGCGCGCTCAGGGGCGTGAGCAGCAGTGCTGGCAGAGATAGGGTGCGTGATTTCTGCGTCTGGGCTGCTCAACCTGCTGAGCAACATCAAACTCAAACTGCCCAGCCACAAGAGCGCCAGCCCCATGTGCAGCACATCCAGCCAAAATATTAGATGCAAAGCGCCAGCCTCACCCGCATGTGCACTCAAGCCCATGGCCAGTAGCATGGCAATGGCAGATAACAAGCTAAGCCAAGGTATTCTTCTGAGCAGCCATAAAGACAGGCACAAGCCCAGCCAATACATAAGCCAGGCACGCGTAAATTGCGTGGATAACATGTCGAGCATACTGCTATCAGAAGCCTGGCCTCCGTTGGCCGTCGACACTGATAGCCAGATGCTATTCAATGCCAACAACATGCCTGTGGTGCCCAAAAACCACACCAGCCAGCCCCATGCCGGGCCTTGCTGCAATCGGTGTCGCCAGTAGAGCTGGCCCAAAATCAGCGCCAGAGCCAGATAAGCCATGGCTCTGGCCAGCCCGCCATCGAAAAGATGAGGATGTTCAAGCAAGTTCAGCATGCGCTAGGGTTTGAGCTGGTATTGCAACTGCCCACTCTGGCTATGTCCGTCTCGGGAAATAACGCGCCAGCGTATACGCATTGTTGCCGGGGTATTGCTATTCGCCGCCTTGTCTTTAGCTGCATAGGGCCTCACCCCTTCCAGCCATATCTGCAGTGTTTTTTCACTGGCCTCGGTTTTGAGCTTCAGCCACTGCTGCCCTTGCTGTAGCTCAGCCTGATGAAACTTGTTTTCTATAGGCTTGTTGAAGTTGAGCACAATAACCGGGGGAACCTGCGCCAGCGTACTGCCATTGGCAGGTTGCGCCTGGGTCAGCTTGCTATGCCCCCAGCTCAAACTAGAAAACCCCAGTAACAACAAGCAACCTAAAGTGTTTATTAGCTTCATGCCCCTGGCCTTTGCGTGAGGTGCGAGGTGCTCAGTTTACACGGCTTGGTACTAGCTGCCCCTAGGGCTCAGGCCTACAGCCGCCCGATTGGTGCGCTGCTGGCCGTGGTGGTTTTTCTTGCTTGCAGCCCTGGCTTTAATTCCTACAGCGAATTCAGAAATAAGCGTATGGAATCACTAGGCTCGCATTACTCAATATAAACACTTCAAGTGCTTACTGGATCAGTGACTATGCCACGCTCACTCTGGAAAGGTGCCATCAGCTTTGGCCTCGTCCATATCCCGGTTGAATTGCATACTGCCAGCGCGCCCTCTGCCCTGGATCTGGATTTACTCGACAAGCGGGATTTTGCCCCCGTGGGCTACAAGCGCTATAACAAGGTAACAGGCAAGGAAGTCAGCCAGCAGGATATCGTGAAGGGCTACGCCTACGAAAAAGAACGCTACGTGGTGCTGAGTGATGCAGACATTCGCAAGGCCAATGTCGAAAGCACGCAAACCATCGATATCCTGGCCTTTGTCGAACTCACCGACATTCCCATCAAGTATTTCGATCAGCCCTACTACCTGATTCCCAGCAAGGGAGGCGAGCGCGTGTTTGCCCTGCTGCGCCAAACCTTGGAGAAATCCGGCAAGGCCGGGATTGGTCAGATCGTGATACGCACCAAGCAACACCTCGCTGCCCTGCTTCCCGAGGGTGATGGAATTCTGCTCAACCTCTTGCGCTATCAGGAGGAAATCCGTGCATTGCCTGCCGTGCCCCAGCCGCGCACGGGCAAGGCAGGCCAGGTAACGGAGAAAGAAGTCCAGATGGCGCTTTCATTGGTGGAGGATATGAGCGAGAGCTGGGACCCAAGTCAATACACCGACAGTTTCAAGACGGACTTGATGGCCCTGGTACGCAAGAAGATCAAAGCCAAGCAGACCCACGAAATTAGCGAACCTGAAGCAGAACAGGCACCGACAAAAACCAACAATGTGGTGGACCTGATGCAATTGCTCAAGGCCAGCATAGGCGACAAGCGCCGCCAGGCAAGCTCGGGCAAAAATAGCCGCAAGCGTACGGCCTGAAAGCAAATAATCGTGGAAAGGACATCATATGGGCCTGCAGCGATATTGGGATAAACGCGATTTCAAACTCACACGCGAACCGCGCGGCAAGGTGGCGAAACCTGTAGCACAAGCTGGTGAAGCCAATACCCTCGCCTTTTACATCCAGCGCCATGATGCCAGGCGCTTGCATTATGACTTCAGGCTGGAGCTGGACGGTACTTTGAAAAGCTGGGCCGTGCCCAAGGGGCCTAGCCTGGACCCCGCAGACAAGCGCCTCGCGGTCGAGGTTGAAGATCACCCTCTGGAGTATGGGCAATTCGAGGGTGACATTCCCCAGGGCCAATACGGCGCAGGCCATGTCATGCTTTGGGATGAGGGTACTTGGGAAGCAATCGGTGACCCCATGCAAGGCTACCGCCAGGGCGCACTCAAGTTTTATCTGCATGGACAGAAACTGCACGGCAAATGGACACTGGTGCGTATGAAAACCAGGGACGAGGACAAACAACCCAACTGGCTGCTGATCAAGGAGCAGGATGAGCAAGCCCTCAAAGGCCAGGCAGCACAGATTACAGAGACTGCACCTGAGTCGGTCAAGGCGGCCAGCAAGCAAACAGCCCGGTCCGGGACAGCAAAAAATCAGGGTGCAAAAGCTACTGCAACACTTGGTGCAACACGAGGTGCAAAACCTAAAGCGCCAAAGGCAGCCGGGCTGAGCGATCAGGATATTGATGTGGCAAGCCTGGCCCCACGCTCTAGCAACATGCCCACACGCCTAGAGCCGCAACTCGCCACCCTGGTTACGCAGGCGCCTGAGGGGGATGAATGGCTGTCTGAGATTAAATACGATGGCTACCGTGCCCTGACCCGCCTTGAGCATGGCAAGGTCACCATGCTGAGCCGCAATGGCCTGGACTGGTCTGCCAAATGGCCTGCACTGGTCTCTGCGCTGAAGCATTTGCCAGTGAAACAAGCCTGGCTGGATGGCGAGGTGGTGGCGTTTGATGAAGATGGCAATATCAGTTTTCAAGCACTGCAAAATGCCATGCGCTTGGGCAATGACGTGCAGCTGGGCTATTTCATCTTCGATCTTTTATATCTAGATGGACATGATCTTCAGCCAGTGGCGCTGCAACAACGCAAGGCATTGTTACAGGTTCTGCTCTCCAGCCTACCACAGACGGATGGACAGTCTGGCCCCTTGTTCTTCAGTGATCATCTGCAAGGACATGCGGCAGAAGTGTTCAAGCATGCCTGCATGCATGGCATGGAAGGCATTGTGGTCAAGCACGCTCACAGCCCTTATCTGCAGAAACGCAGCCAGGACTGGCTCAAGGTCAAATGCGGCAAGCGCCAGGAGTTTGTGATTGGGGGTTATACCGAGCCCAGCGGCAGCCGCGAGGCTTTTGGTGCGCTGTTATTGGGCACCTATAATGAGGCAGGTCAATTGCAGTACGCAGGACGTGTGGGCACAGGCTTTAATCAGGATAGCCTGAAACAGATTGCCGCTTACTTTGAGCAACTGGAAACCAAAAAACCCGCATTTAGCGAGCCGCCCACAGGGGTAGAAGCCAAGGGAGTGCACTGGCTGAAACCCACGCTGACGGCCGAGGTAAAGTTTGCCAACTGGACCACCTCAGGCATGGTGCGGCACGCCAGTTTTGTTGGGCTACGTAGCGACAAACCCCCGCGCAGCATTAGCAGGGAAACTCCGCTGGATACCGATCAACTTTCCCTCAACCCTTCTGGCAGTGCTGTTGCAGCAAGCAGCAGGCCCAGCCAGGTTGCAGGCATCAAACTAAGCCACCCAGAGAAAATACTCTTCCCTGCTGGCGCTTACACCAAGCTTGATCTGGCTCGCCATTACGAAGCCCTCGCGGATCATATTCTGCCTTATCTGATGAATCGCCCGCTTTCCATCGTGCGTTGCCCGGAAGGCTACCACCATCATTGTTTCTTCCAGAAACATGTCACGCATGCCAAGCTGGAGCATATCAAAGTAGTGCAGCTCAAAAGCGGCATGGAAGCTGGAAAAAACCCTGAATATTTCGTGGCCAACAATGTGCAGGCCATCATTGAACTGGTGCAGCTGGGGGTGCTGGAGTTGCATGGATGGGGGGCGCGCTATCCCAAAACAGCTTTTGCTGATCGCATGATTTTCGACCTGGACCCCGCGCCTGAAGTCCCCTGGGATGAGGTCACTGACACAGCCTTGCTATTACGCGGCCTGTTTGATGAACTGGATTTGCAGAGTTTTGTTAAAACCACGGGTGGCAAGGGTTTGCATGTGGAGGTGCCAATACGCCCCGAGCATGAATGGCCCGTCATCAAAAGTTTTAGTCAGGGCATTGCACGTCATCTGGAGAATCTAGCCCCTGAACGCTTCACTGCGAATATGTCAAAACAGCGGCGGAAAGGTCGTATCTTTATCGACTATTTGCGCAATGGCGAAGGGGCGACAGCGGTGCTGCCTTATTCCACGCGTGCCAAGCCTGGCGCCCCAGTGGCGACCCCACTGGCATGGGATGAGGTGGGTAGCCAAATCCAGGCAGACAGTTTCAACATTGCCAATATCCAGCACCGCATGCGCAACCTGAAAATTGACCCATGGCAAGAATATCTCTCCTCCAAGCAACGTCTCAGCAGGCAAGCACTTAAATTATTCTAGTTTTCATAGCGGGCTAGTCGGAGATGAGTTAAGGCACTGCTCATAAATTGCAGCTGCATATCATTTCCATTTAATCTTTTTATATCAATAGCATGGCAGCATTGTCCGACAGTGAAATCAGCAGATAATGACTATTGAATTGCTGCGCGGAGAAGCATGATGCATCACCTACCAACGGAGACTCATCATGAAAACCTCGAACGCCCCAGCTAGCACAACACCTACCAAGCATGATGCGATTGTTGTACTTAAGAATGATCATGCCGAAGTAAAAAAGCTATTCAAAGAATACGAGCGCCTGGCGAGTAAAGAAGACATTGCAGGTAAGACAGCCGTAGCAAACCGCATCTGTGCAGAGCTAACGGTGCACACCAAGATAGAAGAAGAAATTTTCTACCCTGCTGCCCGAGAAGCCATTGAAGATGATGATTTGCTGAATGAGGCAGACGTAGAGCATGCAAGCGCCAAAGACCTGATCTCCCAAATTCAATCAGGCGACCCTACTGACCCTATGTACGATGCCAAGGTGAAGGTGCTTAGCGAATACATTGACCACCATGTGGAAGAAGAAGAGACCGAAATGTTTCCCAAGGTGCGAGAAGCCAAAAAGCTAGATTTAAAAGCGATGGGCCAAGAGCTTACTGATAAAAAAGGTGCCATGCTGCAAGCGCTAACCAGCAAGGGTGGCGAAATTGACCCCGCTAAGCTTGCAAGCCTGCTTGATAGTGACACACAGCATTAAGCTCAACCCCAAGTATTAAACAAGCCCGCACGCGCGGGCTTGTTTATGTCACGCTTATCCATGCTTTTAACCATCAAGCCTAAGCGTTAAGCACTATGTCTGCCCCAGCAATCATTTTGTAAGAATGGGCCATGAGACAGCTGGAATTCCGTTAATCAAGGGCTTAGCAAACAAAAATCCCTGGAACAGCTCTACCCCAGCAGCCTGTAACCACAACCATTCTTCAGGCGTTTCAATACCTTCGGCGATGGTCGTGATGCCTAAAGATTTGCAGCACTCGACTATGGCTTTAACAATCGCCTGTTTAGGCCCATCCTGATGGATATCCGTCACCAGCAAGCGGTCAATTTTTAATTTTTCCGGCTGGAATTTTGCAAGTAAAGACAGGCCCGCAAAACCTGCCCCAAAATCATCAATGGCCACGCTAATGCCTACTGAGCGCAATTTCTTCAGCGCCAATTCAAAATGATCAAAGTGTGAAATGGCTTCTTCCTCGGTCACCTCTACAATCACCTGTTGCGGCGTAAGACCAAACTTTTCAATATTGGCCAGCAGTTGATCAACTGCGTTGGGAATACTGACCAGTGACATTGGTAACAGGTTGATGGATAGCTTGCAGTCGCCAATATTCAGCCTGGAAGCCAATTCCAATGCATTGCGTTTTGATTCCAGATCAAATAGGTGATGTTCTGTCGCAGGCAGGTTTTCAAAACACGTATAAGGAGGCCCACCTGTAGCACTGCGTATCAATGCCTCAACAGATGAGATGGTGTAGCGGAGTGGGTCAACAATGGGTTGCAGCGCGAATTGGCAAGGCAATATCGAGTTGATAGGCTCGGCCAAGGTTTCAAAGCCCGAAGGGCGTGTTTCAAACTGCCAGTTTTGAGTAACAAAGTCTGTGGTGTGATCTTTCCAGCGGCCAGAGGCAAAGGCTTTAATGAGCTTTAATGCACGGTCGTGGCTAGGAAGTGGTGTGGTAAGACCCGCAGAGATAGGCTCGATAATACTGCTGCTGTGATCTCGCGCATCTATCAGCTGCATGGCCCAATTGCTGAACCGCGCTGAGGGGGCATAGTCTGAAAGCAAGGTCACCACATGATGATGCAGCGGATCAGACCTAATATGCTCATAGGTGGCCTTGAGCGCTTTATCAGGGCCTTCAATATATTGAAAGAAGTGCTCACCATCAAAAAGTAGAATGCCGGAGACTCCATTTTCCTGGTTACGCTTTGCTGCCTTATCGACCAAGTTTGAAAGCTCGTCTTGGGCTAAAGGCCTACTCAAGCGACTTCTATAAACAAGTATGGAAAGCATGCATCATCCTATGGGGCGAGTTGTGACATTTGATATCGGCATGTAGGCACAAAGCTTAAATCATCCAACACCAGCCTAAAATGCGCTTTGACACACAAAATCGAGAAAAATGTCGTTTGCAATTCAATTTGAGATTCCAAGCTCGAGCTTTAGAGCTAGGCGGCACAATCGCCAAATCTAAATTGAATTGCGGCTTCCATTTGCGACAGGAAATCTTAAATCAGGCCTGCCGTTTCAACTGGTAACCCATTGCCCCCTTAGAGAGATGAAATCACCCCTTGTCACCGATGGTCTGAATTTCATTGGCCGGATCTGCCCGCATCGAGACGCCCTCATCAATTGGTATAAAACACCTCTACGTTGTGCAGCCTGATTTCAGTTGGCAAGAGCCCAAGGCGCTTAAATAGGTCTCAGCGTCGCGTAAACAGGTAGAAGATAAATCCAAAAGACACAATCAGCATTAGCAAAATCGCAACATCCCAAAACTCACTATTCGCCTCAACCATAATCAGCCCCATGTATTTTGTCGAACCCTATTGTCTTTTGTCGACAATCTTTTGACAGTGGCGTGTTTGCTGGGGTAAAAGATTTTTTAGCCCAGCAAGAATTACAAGACTGGCCGAAATGGTGCCCCTACAGGAATTTTGGGTTTGATGCTTTAAAGGGAGATAAATGAAAGCAACACTGATCAAGAAATGCATACATATGTTGGTATGCGCGTGTTTTCCTGTTTTGTCGCAGGCCGCTAATATATCCACAGTGGCTCATGGAGAATGGTATGACGGTGCCAACTGGTTTGGAATGAATCCGCCAAACTCCACTGACGACGCAACACTCAATAACGACATGATTTCAGCGGCATCAATTACAGTAGGATCCATCAATGGTCCGGGTAGCGTGACTACCGGAGGCAATTTGATCCTCTTGGGTGTTGTTGACTCGGTTTTGACCCAAGTATCCGTTGGCGGGCTCTTCAATTTCTATGGCGCCCCTGGAACCAACCTGACTATTATTAATGGCTCTGGAATCACAGGACCTGTTGAAATCATCGATGGTAATTTGATATTTGGCCAGACAAATTCTCTGGTGAATGCAAGCAATGTCACGATTCATTCTGGCGTTACAATGAATTTGAATGGATTTAATCAGGAAATCCGTAATATCAATGCCTTGGGCACTGTAAACCTTGGGGCGTCGCGCCTGGAGGTTATTGGCAACTCTTCGTTTACAGGCGAAATAATTGGCAGTGGTCAGCTAATACTGAATAACGCTCAACGGACGACTATATCCGGGGATAACACTGGATACTCCGGCCTTACGTCAGTAAGAGGTGGGGCGGAACTAGTGATTGGCCACGACAATGCACTTGGCTCCGGGATTTTGGAATTGGTAACCGCTACAATTTCCAATAGTGGCAATAGGACAATCAGCAACAGTATTGAATCCTATGGAAGCTTGAACACTTTTAGCCCGGCTGCAAACACGCGCCTTGAGATAAGTGGCGGCATCAGTGGCTTCACACCTTTAGTAAAAACTGGATTGGGAGAGTTGGTTCTTTCAGGTAGCAACTCCTTCACCAGCCCCATGGAAGTTAATCAGGGCAAGCTGTCGATTGCATCCTCTGGCTTTGTCGCATCTGAGGTCAGGGTGAATAATGGTGCCACTTTGGGCGGCACAGGTGTTGTAGGGGGTGCAACTATCAATGCTGGCGGTACATTGGCCCCTGGCAACTCAATTGGCAACCTGGCTATTATTGGTTCCTTAGATTTTAATACTGGATCCCAATTCAACGTCGAGCTTGATGCCACGGGTGCCTCAGATCATGTCAATGTGGCTGGCTCTGTCACTATTAACACTGGCAGCACGCTGAACATTGATGGCGCTGCTGGCACATACGGCCCCAGCACCACATATTCACTGATCAGTGCCTCGGGTGGCATCATCGGAAACTTTGACACCATTAATTCCAACCTGGCTTTCCTGAATACCCAACTCACCAATACTGGTAACCAGATACAGCTGACCATGAGCAGCAACGGTGTCGATTTTGTCGATGTCGCCCGCACCTACAACCAGCGAAACGCGGCTTTGGCTCTCATGAGTGTTGGTGCTGGCACCCTGGCAACAGCAGTCACCAGCCTGGATGGCGATACAGCACGCTCGGCCTTTGGTCAGCTTTCTGGTGAAGTGCATGCCTCTGCCCAGGGCGCGCTGGTGGATGACACGGATTTTGTACGTTCTGCTGTGACCCAGCGCTTGTATCAACCGGATGGCAATGCAGTCTGGTTCAAGGGCAGCTCTATCCATGGCTATACCGATCGCAATAGCAACACGGATTCCACTTCCCGCCATATGAATGGTGGGCTGGTGGGGTCGGATCGCACCATTGGCGATGGCAATTGGACAATCGGTGTATTCGGGGGGTATGGGGACACCAATTTCAACACCCAGCGCAGCCGCGCGGATATCAAAACTGTCCACCTGGGCGCCTATGCTGGTCGTGCCTATGACAAGCTGCAGTTAAAACTGGGTGCCGGGTATGCCTACCATCGTTTGGACACCAGTCGTAATCTGGGCTTTGGCACTTTCACTGGCCGGGACAAGGCTGACTATGACACACACAGTCTGCAAGCCTTTGCTGATGTGGGTTACCGCATCAAGAGTGGAGATGGCAGCATTGAGCCCTTCCTGAATGTAGCCCAGGTGCACCTGGCGCGCGAGGGTTTCAATGAGCGTGGCGATGATGCAGCACTTCGCGTCAGCCGTGAGCGGTCCAATGTCACCCTGGGTACTATCGGTGTTCGCTTGGATCAACCATTGACCACCAGCACCACCTTGCCATTGAGACTGCAGGGCTCTATTGGTTACAGGCACGCTGAAGGTGACGTGACACCCAGGAGTGAAGCCAGGCTCGCTGGTGGGAATAGCTTTGATGTCCGTGGCAATCCGATTGCACGCCAGGCAGCGGTATATGACATCGGGGTTTATAGCCAGCTCTCCCCCACCCTCAGTGCTGGTATCAACTACCGTGGACAGAATGGTGACAACACTAGGATCCATGCGGCTAACTTCAACCTGACCTGGTTGTTCTAAAGCTTAGGTTTGTGGCACAAAAGGGGCACTGCGGTGCCCCTTTAATTAATTGCTGGGTCAGATTTCTTTAAGCAAGTAGCGATTAAACTTAACTTCTGGCTTCCATTACCCACTGCGCCATCAACAGTTTCTTATTACGCGAAAGACCCTTCAATCACCTGGCCCGGATCTCCCCATGTAGTATGTTTATGGCGAGTCAACGACGGGGAAATATCTGCCGTCGACAAAAATGTCGTTTGCAACTCAACTCGAGACTCTCACCTAATTAAAATCAGTCACTTGCGAACAATCTTGCAAAATCATTTGCTTAGAGTTTGCAACTCAAAACGAGATTGAGCAGCTTTTTTGCAACCCAAGTCGAGATTTATCTAAATATATGTTTTTAATGTGAATTAATCGCCCCCTGGATTTAAACGCTCTTCTGCATTTTTCCACTCAAGAAATCGTTTCAAAGCGTCTGAAGTAGGTAGCGGAGACTTAGCAGCTTCAATACGTATGAGCATCTGATCTCTTTCTGCGTCAGGTAGGGCTATCTGCTATCGGTGTTGTAAGAAATTTTGTGTAAACGGTCATTTGGCAGGAAACTGCCGCCAATTTGTTAGGAGTAATAATGACCGCAGTAAAATCAGCCATTCCAAAGGATGTACTAGACAGTTTGTTAACCGGATACCAAAGACCTGAAGACCTGATTGGCGAAGGTGGTTTATTGAAGCAATTAACCAAGGCATTAGTGGAACGAGTGTTGGAGGCCGAGATGTCAGATCACCTTGGCCATACTCGCAACGCACGCGTTACGAACTCTACTGGCAATACTCGGAATGGAAAAACCAGGAAAACAATAAAAGGGGAATTTGGAGAGATTCCGATTGAGGTTCCACGTGATCGGGACGCGACATTCGAGCCTTTGCTCGTTCAAAAGCATCAAACTCGATGGTCTGGGTTCGATGAGAAAATTATCTCGCTCTACGCGCGAGGCATGACGTTGCGGGAGATCCAAAGTCATCTAGAAGAAATGTATGGTACCGAGGTTTCGCCCTCCTTCATCTCATCAGTCACTGATGCTGTCAATGATGAGGTGAAAACCTGGCAGGTGCGCCCATTGGATCCAATTTACCCCATCGTCTACATGGATTGCATCCATGTCAAAATTAGGGATTCAGGCACAGTCCGGCCTAAAGCTGTCTATCTTGCTATCGGAATTAATATGGAAGGTGAAAAGGAAGTCTTAGGGCTTTGGATCGCACAAACTGAAGGCGCTAAGTTCTGGCTGCAAGTGGTGACAGAACTCAAAAATCGCGGAGTACAGGATATATTTATTGCTTGTGTTGATGGACTAAAAGGATTTCCAGAAGCCATAGAAGCGGTATTCCCCAAGACAACTGTACAGCTATGCATCGTCCATTTGGTGCGATACAGCATGAACTATGTAAGCTGGAAATTGCGAGATCAAGTTGCTACCGATTTAAAACGAATCTATCAATCTGTAACCGCAGAGGATGCAGAGCTGAGACTAGCCGAGTTCGAAGATAAATGGGATAAAACGCATCCACCCATATCGCAGATATGGCGTCGAAATTGGTATCGAATCATTCCTTTCTTTGAATACCCTCCAGAAATTCGCAGGGTAATTTATACGACTAACGCAATTGAGTCCGTCAATATGTCCCTCAGGAGGATCACTAAAAACCGAGGATCATTCCCCACAGATGAGTCATTGCTCAAGTTATTCTATTTAGCATTACGCAACATCAGCCAACGATGGACATTACCTATTCGTGATTGGAAGGCTGCTCTAAATCGATTTACTATCCAATTTGAAGATAGAATTAACCCTGTGTAAGTAAAAGCCGTTTACACAAAACTTTGCGCAACCTCGGAACTGGGCTCTCAGTTGCTTTTGGTAGCTCTTATGCCTAGACATCAAACAAAAGAGCCTCAGCAATGGCCCTTTTATTTGATTAAGTAGATTAGCGGCGAGCAGGCAAAGTAACTAGGCCCAACCCCAGAGCAAGAGGTGCATAAGTGCTAGGTTCAGGTACTGCACTCAGTTTATACAAGGCATTAATCTCTATGTGTTCGTCAAGAACCAATACTAAATATTGATTAACCATACTTGGAATTCCCCGAGCTGAGATATTTACTTATCTAAGTAGCTATTACCAAGAATTGTCAGCCTCAAATTACTAACTTGATCGAAAATTTGCAGCATGCCATATTTTCTATTCAGCTGATATTCAGGCTCTTCAATATATTTTCTAGCGAATGCTTCTTTGATCGTTAAAACTCGGATTTGAAAATTTTTTAGTCCCTCAGTGCCATCCTCGGTGATCAAGGTCTCATGTCCTGTCCGAATCAATTGTAGCAACTCAATTAAGCTATTCATGTTTTAGATCCTCCCAAGCTTATATTTAAGAAGCTTCTCCCCCTAGCTGTCATTTGCAAGTGAGAAATGCCTGAAATTTCATTATTGCTGATGCCGCGTACTCCTAGGATCCTTTTCGCACCGTTGTCATGAAATGTTGGATTTAGAATGAAACCTCTAGAGTAGGCTTCGTTCACCGCATTCATAATTAGACTATGAGAATGAATGTTTCTAGGATCAGTAGTAAGCATATTAATGCCGGAACTGATGAGTTTCATCAGCTCCAAAAGACTGTTCATTTTTAAACCTTAATAGAAACAAGATTGCAGAGATTTAAGCTTGATAAGCCTAATCGGAAAAAAAGCGCCTGATGCCGGGGAGGGTATGAGGACGCTATGAGGTGTTGAGATACATCGGCTTAATCAAGACCGACAAATACATCATAGGCCGATGGTGGGCATTAGATATAGTCCGAATAGACCTGATACGCGACAGGTAAAGGAGTTGCCTACCAATTAGAAGGATTGAATGCGAATCGAGAGAGTTTGGATATCGATTTAAGCTCATGGCCTCACCATATTTTTATAAAATCCAACTAATTTAATTGAAAATATTCGGCATGTGCCTTAGCCCCGAAGGGTAATTAGAGTCTCCGGAATAGCCTTATGCGTACTAAGTGAGAGTTTATTTCCCTCTCTAGACGCCGCAGCCAGTGATCAGTCAGCATAAAGTGAAAAGTAAACAAACGTCCATGATACAAGAACAACAATTGCTGTGAGGAGCGTGATTGATCTAGGTCGACCATTGGGAATGTTAGGTGACTTTCCACATGAAGGACAGATAGTACTTAATGCAGATATCTGGGAGTTGCAACGCTTACAAAAGTTGAATGGCATTGACATAGTTTAACTTGCATTTCCAAATGAATATCTAATACATGTGATTAATGGCGCACTAAAATCCAAATGGTTACACTCAATAATAATGAAGTTTTAATAAAATGTAATATATTAAAATTAATGTGAATACTTTAACTACTTGCATGAATACATTAAAAGAAATAATTCATTACTTTCTGACTTTGCTTCAATGAAATCCAATTTAGCTGATGGCACACTTAAACTATCAAGATCAGCCCCCTCATCCAATGTGAGATAGCTCTTTCTTGTACAGTCAAATGCATATAGCCTATACCAAGATTGATTTTCAATTTGGCGCAAAACCATTACATTTTTATAACCGCTAAAGCTTCTTTCACGCTTCGCGTAATACAATGCACTAGGATCGCTAGGTATATCAATAAATTCAAAATTTGGTGGTATTTCACTCATATAATAAGTGATATCTCTGCCTACAATAATAACGAATATAACTGCAGAAATTATGCTGCCAATCCATATTCCCTTCACTTTTGTTGGCAGCCTATTAAATGGCAAAATGAATCACCTCAATAGATTTAATTGAAACCACTTTACCTATGATATTTCATAAAAATATCGAAATTATGGTTATGATAGCGCAGAGATTTAATTTTTCATTACATCAACAAACCGTTACGACCAATCTATTCTTCCTTAAACCATGGGAATAGACTTAATGATACAAAACTCCGTATTCTTAAATAACACCCGCGACTAGCGGGTGAATGAGTAGTATTAATCAGAGCCTCACTTATGCTCTGAGTCTTCATTATCTAAATTGGTGTAAACATTTGAAGAGTTGATTGGTAATTTTGGGCGTGAGGGGTTTTTATTCTCGAACATCAATAGATGCATTTTTTTCTGCAATGCCTTCTTAGCGAGATCATGGCTTGTTTCCCCTTCTAACCCCGCTTTGATAGCTTCAGACTTGGAGAAAATCCCAGGCGCTTTATTGCCAGTGATGTTGATTGGGTGTTTCATAAGATCTCCTTTTATAGTTTCATGACAGAAAATATCATCATGTGCGAGAAAAGAGAGACTCATGCCAGGGAGGAAGTAACAGGGAATGGGTGCAGACTCAGGCCGCTGAACTCAGCATACAGCATTTTAAGGCCTCATGTAGATTTCCTTTAAATATTAAATAGATACGTTTATTTGAGATTCATCAACACGCTGTATGGCTTCTATTCAGGGCTTCTTGGCGATTGATAGTAGATGAGGTAGAGATTTTTATTTCCACCATTGAGCTCAACCTGAACCTCCCCATCAATTAAAGGGAGACTATTACCATCTAATCTGGCCTCAGATAAGCATGACCCGATGTCTGGCGAGTTTTCGATATAGATATTCAATTGAGTATCCTGCAGTTTGATCTTAGCCTCGCCCTGGTTCCACTCGGCTGAGATACAGGGTTTGATCAGTAACCTCTTGTTGGCAAGCCGTATACCCAATATGCCTTCGATGCCTGCCCTGTACATCCATCCTGCAGAGCCTGTATACCAAGTCCAGCCACCTCTCCCAATATGAGGGAACACTGAATATACGTCAGCGGCAAGTACGTAGGGCTCAACCTTGTAACGATGGATATCTTTCAAAGTCTGTGTATGGTTGATAGGATTAAGTAGAGCAAATAATTCAGCGGCTTTAGTACCTTCCCCGAGCTTGACATATGCCAATATAGACCACATAGCAGCATGACTATATTGCCCACCATTTTCTCGCAAGCCAGGAGGGTAGCCTTTGATATAGCCCGGGTCATAATGGGTTTTGTCAAAAGGCGGGCTAAATAGCAATGCGATGCCTTCACTTTTGTTAATCAAATACTGTTCCAATGATTGCATGGCGACGGCTGCACGCATGGGCTCAGCGGCACCGGATATCACCGCCCATGACTGGGCTATCGAATCTATGCGACATTCCGTATTTTCATTGGAGCCTAGCCAGGATCCATCATCAAAAGTAGCGCGACGGTACCAGAGTCCATCCCAGCCGCTGGACTCGACTGCTTTGCGTACTGATTCAGCATGCGTTTGCCAATGCTTGGCACGCTTTTGTTGTGCTGTAGTTTTGCGAGCTAATGCAATAGGAGCAAACAAGTTGATTGTGCGGATCAGTAACCATGCTAACCATACACTTTCCCCGCGACCTGCCTCACCCACCCGATTCATGCCATCGTTCCAATCACCTGTGCCTATCAATGGCAATCCATGGATACCTGTTAGGCTTGCGCAGCGATCAATTCCGCGTGCGCAGTGCTCATACAACGATGCACGTTCCTCCGCGACCATGGGTTGGAAAAAGCTGTCATGCTCTCCTCCTTGCAAGCTAGGCCCTTCCAGAAATGCAATGTCCTCGTCTAAGATAGTGAGGTCGCCAGTGCAAGTAATATAGTGAGAGGTCGCATAGGCAAGCCAGACTGAATCATCAGAGATTCGGGTACGTACACCCATTCCGGATTGTGGCTGCCACCAATGCTGCATATCCCCTTCTACAAACTGCCGCCCAGCAGCGCGTAACAAATGTGTGCGGCAAGTTTCTGGCGCGGATACCACCAATGCCATACAGTCCTGTAATTGATCTCTAAAGCCATACGCCCCGCTAGCTTGATAAAACGCAGATCTTGCCAGTACGCGACATGCCATCGTTTGGTAGAGCAGCCATCCGTTCAGCATAATGTCCATCGCGCGATCTGGTGTTTTCACCTGGATCACTTCCAGCAATTTTTGCCAATAGTTGCAAACCTCCTGGAATACGCTACCCAGATCTATGCCGCGATAGCGTGCTATCAATTCTCTGCAGTCCTCTGCAGAATGACATTGCCCAATAAAGGACACTATTTCTACGGACTCTCCTTCCGCAAGGATCAAGGTATGCTGTAATGCGGCACAAGGATCAATGCCCGCACCGAAGTTACCTGAGAGGGAGCTACCCCTTACCAACGCTTCTGGCAAATGCAATCCGCCAGAGCGCCCAATAAACTCCTTACGATCAGCAGTCCACTGGGTTTGCTTACCTCCAAGATCTGCGAATGCAACCCGATTGCTGTAGGAGAGGCTCCAGGGATTTCTTGCCAGTATGGCCCCGGTAAGTTCATCAAGCTCTGTCTGGATAAATGGAGCAGATGCACTGCGAGATGTGCCTAATGTCCACTCGGTATAAGCAATCACCGATAAATGACGTGGACGTCCGGACGTGTTGCGAATGACAAGGCGCGAGATCTTAATGGGATCATCCACTGCAACATATTGAAACAATGTCAATTCAAGCTCATTCGCATGATGCTCAAACTGACTGTAGCCAAAGCCATGCCTTGCAATATAGTTACCATCGTCGCGGATAGGATGGCTTGTAGGGCTGGATAGCTCGCCAGTGATGTCATCGCGTATGTAGAGCACTTCACTACTGGGATCCATAACTGCGTCATTCGACCAGGATGTCAGCTGGTTTTCTCGACTATTATCTGCCCAGGTATACCCACTGCCTGAGGCTGATACCTGAAAACCAAAATTGGCATTCGCAATAACATTGATCCAGGGAGCGGGCGTGGTGACATCGGCACTCAGAATGGTCACATACTCTTTACCATCCTTGGCAAACCCGCCTAGTCCATTAAAAAACTCTAGGTTGTCCATGTTGGCAGGCGTGGCCGACGCTTTCTTCACTCCGAGCTCAAATCGCTTACGGGGCAGTTCTTCCACAGGTAACAATATCTCAGCCACTTGCTCGGCAATCGATCCATGCCTTGCCAGGAAGACAACTCGTGCCACTGCATTCAGCAATGCTCTGCATTCTGCCCCCATTAAATCGGCGCGCAGTGTAAACACCAGTCCTTTGGCCAATTCCTCACCTGACCTACGCCGTGCTTGGCAGGTACGAACTGCGGTCTCTATCGCAATCTGCAAATCTTGAATATATGAAGAGGCTCGCTCGTTGATAATCACAAGATCGACAAATAGTTGTTTCATGCGCCAGTATTGATGAGCGCGTAACAATTCATGTACCTGCGCTATATCTTCAATATCATCAATACGCAAAAGGACGATAGGTAGATCGCCGGAAATCGATTGTGACCACAATCCAGACTGAGGCCCTAAACCGCGTTTAATCGCCTCAGCATGTGATCTGAAGCGTTGATCTGCGTACAGAATAGGGGTTGCGAGTTTTTGGAAATTTGCCGCTTCCTCTGGAGAGACATCTATATCTCGTAATTGAACCTGCGCTTGTGTCCACGCGAGCGTACGCGCCCGTTCAAAGGCACTGCGATCATGGTGTTTGTCAATAATACCCAGCAGAGCTTCTCGTGAGGAAGCCAACACAGTCCAGTACGCCAATCGGGCCACTTTGCCAGGTGCCAACGTCAAGCGGTTACGAATAGAAAAGATAGGATCTAAGATAGTACCTACTGTATTGGAGAGGTTTTCTCCACCGACAATTACTGCTGCGGATTCTACTGTTTTGTCACGGCCAATAAAGCAAGCCCTATCGGACTCGTATTGAGCCTGGGCAGTCATTTCTCCTTCAATGACAGCGAAATGCGCAGCCCAGACCTGGGGTTCTCCCGGTGAACGTAAGCGGCGAGTAGCAAGCAGTGCACCAAACTCGGCCAGATATTCGGTGACTACAAACAACTTTGCAAATGCCGGGTGCGCTCTATCGGTCGCCGTCGTCGTTAACACAAGCTCAAGATACGAGGTGAACTCCAGCTCATACGGACGGCGGCTATTGTTGGTAACAGAAACACGTCGCACTTCAGCATCATCCTCTCCGGACACGACCACATCCATATGTGAGATGAGGTGCTTCCCGTTTTGGATAAATTCAGCATGATCCTCACTAAAAACAATGTTGTTAGTCTCCAAACGTGGGGGTGTACGGGTGCGGATTTCTTGCCCAGCCGATGTCCATATATCTCCGCTACCTATGTCTTTTATGAATATGAAATACCCATCCTTTTCACGCGTCGTATCCTCAGTCCAACGGGTTACTGCAATATCTCGCCAACGGCTGTAACCCGCTCCTGTACCCGTCAACATAACCGAGTAATTGCCATTAGAAAGTAAGTGAGTAACTGGGTACTCTGAATAGCCTGCATTTAAGCTGCGAGCAGTTGGAGTGTCTCTTCTTGCTTCCGTCGCTGCAGCGCTAACCTCCTCAGCACGAGGCCGGGAAATGGCAATATCTCTAGGCATTCTTTCCTGTAGCAGGAGTTCGCAGCCCTGTATCATAGGTTCACAGTGAAAGCGATTGCGCATTTCACCCTGATGCAGGCTATTGGCAATGGCCACTATGGTCATGCCTTGGTGGTGCGCCATATAGTTACGCACGATGGCAAACTCTTGATCCTCACGTAACCTGGATTTAGTGAAATCAAGTGCCTCATAAAAACCGTAGCGCCCAGCAGCACCTAAGCGCGTGAGATGCAAAAAGTTTTCATGAGCCCCTTTAGGATCCACCATGGTGGCGAGGCCAGTTGCATAGGGTGCGATGACCAGGTTTTCAGACAAGCCTCGCTTCAGGCCTAGGCCTGGTACCCCAAAGTTTGAGTATTGATAAGTGAACTCAATGTCTCTAGCGTTATAAGCGGATTCAGAAACTCCCCAGGGAATACCTAGTGATAAGCCATACTCTTGCTGCCTAGTAACAATCAGCTTATTTGTCTGCTCCAGTAAACTCCCCACTGGTGCACGCATGACCAAAGAAGGCATGAGATATTCAAACATTGAGCCTGACCAGGAGATTAGTGCTGAAGCATTACCAAGTGGTGTTGCAGTGCGGCCAAGACGAAACCAATGTTTTGTGGATACATCTCCCTTTGCAATGGTGAATAGGCTGGCCAGCCTTGCCTCTGAAGCCAGTAAATCATAACAACTTTGATCCAAGCTGTTATCCACCAGGCTATAGCCTATGGATAACAGCTTGCGCTCAGGCTCGACCAGAAAAGCAAAATCCATGTCCATGGCCATTTTACGTGCACAAGCAGCAATGGCTTGTAGTCTGCTATGCATGGCTTCGGGGGATTGTTGATACACCAATTGGTCATGGTTGTGTGATGCCACGGCTAAAGCCAATGCCTCAACCCAAAAGACGAGTTCAGGAGGGTTGTAATCATCACTGACAGGTATTACCTTGCGGGTGGTAATTACTAGCTTGTCTGTCATCCGTTTCAATGGAGGCAATAGACTTTGAAGTTGGCTGTCCTCTAACAGGATGGAGATTTCTTCAAGTCGAGACAACAGGAGCATGCCGGTTTCATCGTAAGCGATAGCCGATGTGGCAAGAGCATCTCGTGCCAATTGCCAATGATCCAGCAGGCCCAATTTGGTATTGGATGTGTCTTTACTTATCCACGCTTCGCATGCATTGGCCAGTGCAATCAAGTGACCAGCCAGGTTGCCGCTATCGACAGAAGATATATATGGCGGATCCAGGACTCTGAGATCCTGCGTGCCATACCAATTAAACAAATGCCCACGATGCTTTGGCAGTTGCTGCATAACTGCCAGTGTAGCCTCCAGGCGCGTGGTCGCGTCCGCAGTGCCTAACCAGCCAAAATCCTTTGCAGCTACCGTTGAGAGCAGGTAAAGCCCAATATTCGTAGGCGAGGTTCGGTGCGCAATCGTGGAGGCAGGTTGCTCCTGAAAATTGTCAGGGGGCAACATATTGTCCTGCGGGGTGACAAATCGCTCAAAGAAGCGCCAGGTGCGCCGTGCAGTCAACCTTAATGCCACCACGGTTGCTTGCGGGATGTCCTCATTATTATCTGAGGAAGGGGGATAACTCACGAGATAGGCCAGCCATGGTGCTATGACCCATAATCCAGCCAATGGCAGTACAAGTGGCCAGGATGCTGGGACAATACTTAAGGTAAAAGCACTAATTAGAAGGGTGCCTGCTGTGCTACCCGCCATTTCACTATAAAAGCCATTTAAGCTTAAGCGAGGGTTACTTTTTGATTGTGCCGCGGTAGTCCATTCGAGTAAATGTTTGCGCGTGATGACCAGCCGTATCAAGGTACGGACTATGGCATCACCCATTCTCCAGGCCTGATCTGCAAGTAAAGCTATCGATAAGACAAGAAAAGCGCTTGCTTGTGACAAATCCTTCAGCAAATTACGTAAATGGTTAACAAGATGTATATCCCGTCGGCGTGGCATAAATGACAGGACGATAGGCATTAAGCTGGGTACTGCATAAAGTAGGAAAATGATTGCAGTGGCCGTGATAGCCATTGAAAGCGGTAGCCACCAACATAAAATCAAGATGAGTAAGTAGTTGGGACCGACTAGCGAGCGTCGGAGATTATCCAACATTTTCCAGCGCCCAACGGGGTGTATCTTGCTACTCAGTATCCAAGGCAGCAATTGCCAATCACCCCTAGTCCAGCGATGCTGCCGTTTTGAGGCAACGTCGTATCGACTTGGCGACTCTTCAACAACATCAATATCTGAAGCTAGTCCTGCTCGGGCAAAGATACCTTCGAACAAGTCATGGCTAAGCATGGAGTTTTCTCGAACACGTCCCGCCAATGAAGCTTCAAACGCATCAATATCGTAAATACCTTTGCCGGTGTATGAGCCTTCCCCAAACATGTCCTGATATACGTCAGAACTCGCTGCGGCATAGGGATCAATGCCTCCAGGAGCAGAGAAAATACGTTGATAGAGAGAGCCTTCGTGATCTAGCGGAAGAGTAGGAGTAACTTTAGGTTGCAGAATGGCATAACCACTGGTTACCCTCTGCTCCACATCGCTAAAGATGGCCTTGTTGAGTGGATGGCTCATTTTCCCAACAAGCTTTTCAAGCGTGTCCCGGGGCAGCCTAGTGTCAGCATCCAATGTAATGACATAGCGCACGCTGCTAGGAATTGGGGAAAAGGCGATATCTCCGGTTTCAAAAGTTGTAGTAGTCGCACCCCGCAACAGGCGGTTCAATTCATGCAGCTTACCGCGCTTGCGTTCCCAGCCTATCCACTTGCCTTCGCTTTCATTGAAGGTTCTGCGGCGACTCAGAAACAAAAAACGCGGTGAGTTGATTTCACTTCCCACCTCTTTTTCATACTTCCGATTCAGATCGTTAATCAGTATTTTTGCCCGCCACAACAAAGGTGCATCCGTGGGCAAAACCTCTTGATCTGCGTCAATTCCGTCAGCTAACAAGGCAAAGTAAATATCTCCGCCTAAGCCGGACAGATAATGGACTTCTAGGCGTTCTATATGCTTGATTAATTCGGCTTCATCGCTTAGTAGAATAGGTACGGCAACCAATGTGCGCAATGAAGGTGGTATGCCGGACTTCAGCTCCATGGCTGGCAAAGATTGGGCCGAGACATTCCACACTATTAGCCGATTGACAATACTAGTGGCAGTCTCAGTCGCTGGGATAAAAGCGATCACCATCATGGCTAGGATTAATCCCAGCGATTGATCGAGCCAGTGGAGCCCATGTAATGCCATGAGCAACAACAAGATAGACACAAAAGTAATCGCGGTGATATAGCCTGCTATGCCAAAGCGGAGGTTGATGCGACTCAGCAATAGTCTGAGCGAAGCCCGGAAACGGATACGTCTTTCTAGCTTTTCCCTGCCTTCGGCAATTAAATAATACCCAGGGTCGGTAACACGCATATTTTCTTCTGCAGCTAACCTCTGAGTTGCCTGCTCACATAATTCAAGCGTGATTTCAGCGATCTCGAGCTCGGAAAATGTAGAGCCGCGAGCTAATTGCTCAATTGCACTTCTATATGAATTACGGGTGGGGAAATCCATGAGCGTAAAACTGCTGCTTTGGCCCAAGCGTGCATCCACAAGACTGACACTCTCAAACAATGCGGCCCAATCAATATCAGAGATCAGCCGCATGCTGGTGATCACATTCCTTACGCTGACATTGGATGCACCTTCCGATTGCTGGGCTCGCTGCACCAAGTCATTGACGGATATTTCCTGTTTTCTGGCCAGCTCCTCCAGCCAGGCCATGGCCGGCATAGTGCGTGGATCTTGATCCCGTAAGCGCTTGGAAAGGTGGGCAATGAAAGTGTCGGAGACAGGTTGAGATGCACGAGATGCCAGATCTTTTTCCAAGTCCAACCGAGACCTATCTGTTTGCAGCAAAGTTTTGGCGAACTCTTCTGCTTCTGCGCGCGAGCTGCGCCCAGCTTCAATCTGTTCAGCCAGTCTTCGCAGGTTTTCGATAAGTACTATGCGTAAGGTAATTGCTACAGCCCATAACTCGCCAATGGTAAGGGCTTGAATACGTTGGTAGGCTTGAATAAAGCGGCGCAGGTTATCTGGATCAAAATGGCTGTCAGTATGTGCGACAAATGCCCAGGCCAATCCTAGTACTCGGGGATACCCGACAAATGGGCCATCCGCAAGTTTGGGTAATTGACGGTAATAGCCCGGAGGTAAATCATCCCGAATTTCACGGATTTGAGTTTCAACTATGTGGTAGTTGTCCAATAACCATTCTGCTGAGTGAGCAACACTGTGACCATCTTCTAATTCAGCAGCAATGATGTAGTAAGTCTTTAACAGGACTTCAGCATTGTTGTTTAAGCGTTTATGTAGGGATGAAACGGAGGGGGGGGTTGCGGTGGTCTGCTGTGCTAGAGCTAAGCTTTCAGCATGCTGTTCAAGCCGCTCAATGCCAAACAGCTCTTGTCTAATCGGTACCTCATCATTCCAAGGAGACGTTTTACAACGCTTATTTTTTAGAAAGCGGAGTACATGAGGCATAAGACCTTCTAGCTATTACTAGCTGAAATTATGGCTAAGCACCTGAAGCATATGAAAGATATGCTAGATAGATGCAAGCTGACCATTTAGTTTATGCCAATTTCATGCAACAACCTATGTAATTGATAAAAATATGGATTTCTGCTGGAAGTTACTTAAATTGGACTTATGGTTCGCTAAAGCGTATGGTGTAAGCGCTGTTTAAATCTGCTTACCATTTTTGCAGCATCGGAGTTTGAAGCATCCGAGCTTTCTGGCGTTTAGACGACCACTCATCTTAGCATTCCTCCTCACCCCCCTCTGGGCAAGCAAAACCTCACGCTTAGGATTTCATTCCTAGCCGCGTTACCAGTTATTGGTAGCGTTTTAGGAGTCTATTTTTTTGAATACCATATCCCCTCGCCCGTTCACGATTGGGCACTTTACAATTACGCCATCTTTCCAAACGCATCACAGTGGAAATTTCTCTTCCTCTCTATCAGTAAGCAGTTTTATCAATAATCAATCCAAAATTCTTTATTTCAATTTTGATGAAAAATTCAAGACGATGGACAAAGCATTGCGTTATGCCTGCTATCAGGGACATGTTTGGCTTTCCAATCCTATTAAATTTTCCCAATTTCATGGGGATTCCCTTTGAGTCGGTAATGAGGATTAGTATGTTCTTGTCTTATAGATAATTTGGTTTGGAATTCAACACCTCGGGGTTATGCGACCTGAAATTTTTTAGGACAAGTCCAAAACTCGCGAGTAACTGCTGTGTTTCAGGCCCATTCGGACTACATCTATTCCAAAAAATAGGGCTATGATGGGTTGGTCGGTGTATAGGCATGACACCGATTGTACTCAACCCCTCATAGCGTCCTCATACCATCCCCCGGCGTCAGGCGCTTTTTTTTATCTCTTCAAGCTTACAAAATGGTAGCTTGCTTTAGTTAAGGTCCAACATGAACAGTCTTATGGAGCTGATGAAACTCATCAACTCCGGCACAAAAATGCTTGCTACCAACCCAAGAAATATTGAATCACACAGCTTAATAATCAATGCAGTGAGCGAGGCTTACTCTAGGGGCTTTATTCTAAATCCAGCATTCCATGACAATGGTGCAAAAAGGATCGTTGGAATACGTAGCATCAACGCAAATGAGATATCCGGAATTTCGCGCTTGCAACTGACAACACGAGGGAAAAATTTCTTATCCTCTCACTCTCATAACATCTAAATACACTGCTCATTTTTGGTTACTCATCTCCAGTTCCCACAACGCATTCAATCGCTTATGAACGAACAACTTTATTGCCCTCTCAATCAATGGTAGGGAAACGCTCCCATTTGGCAAAGAAATTTTGGGAGTTTTATCTATTTCGAAAAGGGCTATGTCCACTAAGACTAATCCCTTCTCGACGATCTGAACAGATATTGTGTTATTACTTTGAAGGGGAACTGAGAATTTTTGGTCTGAGTTAGACATAATAGGCATTAAATTTGTGTATCCAATTTTCATGTAATATGACATATTTAAACATCCAATTTTATCTGACATTGGTATACGAAAATCTAACGTGTCCTTTGATCACTTATCCTCTCAGGTACTTGTTTTACTCTAAACTTCGTCTGGCAACTTTAGGAGCTTCTGAAGCTCACTCAGGCTATCCTAGCAATCTGCCAGAAGGGCAAAACTCTATCTTACTTAGAGAGGACTCTTTCAAGGAGATTGGGTGGAAAGAATTCAGGCCTTATACCTCCCTCCCAGGAGTTTTTATTTCAATTTTGATTGCTAAAATAGATTTGCATACGGGAGTAGAAATATTAGGCCAACTCAGGATTGTTTAGCCCGTGAAATAAAAAACTTGAATCAGCCAAAAACAAAGGCTTTCCTTTTAATGGAAGCGTTATGAGAGCTTGATGGAGTCCTCTTGGTGTAGCGTTATGGCACTCTTTTTCCACGTCTGACGAGGTAGGAAATACGGGTAGCACTCAGTCGCTATAACGGCTTAAGATTGGAGTCTAATGAATTCATTATTTCATTAATAAAATAAGCATTTATCTCATGCTCAATTTGAATACGTTTAAGCAGGGAATGTCGAGCATTTTCTACTTCATTATTTGTAGGAAAATCTTTCGATAAATTCTCACTAAAGGCGAGATACTTTCGGCTTATTAAATCCTGCGCTTCTTGCGCTTCGTTCTCAGCCGCTTTGTAACTAGAAATAATATCATTCTACTTTGCAGGGAAGATCCTTTTAATCTCCCATGCTATTGTTTAATAAAATAATATCTTACAACCCCTCTAAATATTTGAGTATATAAAATTGACATCAAGTCACTATAACTCTGTTTATTTCCTATGTTGTTAATTACTTATCCGCACTCACTTATGACAAGTAGTACTAGGAAATCATCATGATCAACTGAAGCACGACCTTAAGCAGATAAAATCTCTTAATATCCCCAAATAATCAATTGGGAAACTTCCAAAGATGAGCTTGAGGACAGACAGAATTTTACCCCTGCCAAATTAATAATTTTATATTTTACCGAGGGCAGTTACCTGACCTATATATAATGTATATTGGTTATGCGGCTTTAGTCTGCACCCATCCCACGCCCCATCCGACCTGAGTTCTCCCTTGACCCGCACATACTGAATTCCATCAGCGTGTAATCCCCAGCAAGGAATCCCCTATGAACACTCATACGCTTACCACTAATGCCCTTAATGCCCTGTCGTTCGTTAAATCAAAGACCAAGATCTTTTATCTAGGTGGCATGATTCAATTGGAAGAAGTCAAGTTATTCCTGTACAAGAAAATTCAGGACTTGATATTCAGCTCCAACAATAGAATTCCAGCGCGAGCAAAAATAACCCCTCATAAAAACGTTTATGCAAACTTGGACAATAAGGACAACGAGCATACATAACGTTCCATAATTGATATTAGTGTTCGATTCTGATCTTCGACTCGCACTCCTAATTTTTTACTTCTGGATACATCGCTGGTTCCTCGAACATTGGAGGGACATCGCTGACACCTTTTGAATACGTGTAGTCGACGTCAAGGAAGGCCAGAACACTTGAAGCTTAAACCTTAAGCTGTATCTATATTTACAAAACCCGTTTGAGCGGGTTTTTCATGCCTCTCACTTTTAGCTGTGAATCGCCGCTTCGGAGGCCCAGCTGGACAGATCTCGATCACGCACCAAGAACTGGTTGAGCGACGGTGCTGGATCTCCGAGCGGCGTTTCCTACATGCACTGAACTACTGCATGTTGTTACCTGGGCCAGAAGCCCAACAACTCGCCACCTACATCGGTTGGCTGATGCACCGAACCTGGGGGGGCGTGATTGCAGGTGTGTTATTCGTGCTGCCTTCGCTCTTCATCCTGATTGCATTGTCGTGGGTTTACATTGCTTACGGTGAAATGTTGGTGGTGGCAGGTATTTTCTATGGGATTAAGCCCGCTGTAACCGCCATTGTGGTGCACGCTGCACACCGAATGGGTTCTCGGGCGCTAAAGAGCAACGTGTTATGGGCCATCGCTACTGCCTCCTTCGTGGCGATTTTTGCCTTACCTGCCGTTTCCTCTTATCGTGTTGGGCGCAGCTGTAATTGGCTACTTAGGTGGGCGCCTTGCTCCGCACAAATTCAATGTTGGCAATACTCGAATCTCAAACGGGGCATGTAGTACTTAGGATGACCTTTACCCGGCAGCATGACTATTACTATGGTCACGCTCGGTTTCCACCCCTAACAAGGCATCTCAAACGCGCATTAGCGATCGCCGTTATGGCGCAATCTACGAAATTGCAGGTTCGAGATTTAGCTAAATATATGTTTTTAATGTGAATTACCCCCCTTGGATTGAGAATGTTTTCTTTCTTGACAATTCAAACCCTTCAGAGCGAGCTTTGGCAGCTAATGAATGGTTTGTAAACGGCGGCTATTCGTAGATCCTTGAGATATCCTGCGAGAATGAGGCAATAAGGCGATCAGTGATCGCCTTTACTATCTATGGATGGATACCGTCCTGTGGGGTGATGTTCTGGTTAAAACCCGCACAGGGTCCCATCTCAACCTGCTGCTTATAATCTATTCCCCATGTGAACAGTGTAGACACTGCGCAGCTCAATATCGGTTCATAGCCTCAATTGAGTCCAAATGTCTTTCTCAAGCTTGAGTCAACAGGGCCCCCTGGCATGAAGCGGCGTAACCTGCGTAATAATGAGGCTTCACCCTTGGGGGTGTGGCGCATTTTCCATTGCCCCAACGCGGCTTGAACAATTGTTTCCGCAACACTATCCGGCAAAGGGGCGTTTTGCACACTTTTTTGCACGGCATCGGCAACTTTATTACGATCATTGTCATAAGCTGAAATTTCAATAGCTGCTGTAGGTGCATTGAGATCCAGATTGGTCTTAGTGTAAGAAGGCTCAACGAGGGAGACGCGGACACCAAAATTGCGCACTTCATGATCCAGGCTTTCGGATAATCCTTCAATGGCATGCTTGGAAGCCGAGTAAAGCGCCATATAGGGTGCTGGAAGGAAACCTAGCACTGAGCTAATGTTGATGATCCTCCCTGACTTTTGAGTTCGCATGTATGGAAGTACTGCTTTCGTTGTGCGCAAAATACCGAAAACATTGGTATCGAACAATGCTTGAGCTTCAACAATCGATGTCTCCTCTGTAGCACCAAGAAGTGTCACACCTGCACTGTTGACCAATACGTTGATCTCCTTGGCCAAAGACAGTATGGCTTGAAATCCTTTTTGAACAGACTCTTCATCCCGCACATCCATTTCGACCAGAGCTACGCCAGGAATAGGAGAGGCTGTCGCTTTGTTGCGAACAGTGCCATATACCTGAAATCCACGCTCGGCAAACTTCTGTGCAGTAACACGGCCAATGCCCGAAGACACCCCAGTAACAACAACAACTTTGGAATTAGACATAACAGATTCCTTTCATTTGGTTGAATTTGGATGAATAGTCATCATCCGTGTGACAGCGAAGGTTTGATCTTGAACCAGATGGAATACATGGCTGGTAGGAACACGAGTGTCAGAATAGTCCCAGCGAATGTGCCACCAATTAGTGTGTAAGCGAGGGTGCCCCAGAACACCGAATGTGTCAGTGGAATAAATGCCAATATCGCTGCCATCGCTGTAAGAATGACCGGCCTGGCGCGTTGAACTGTCGCTTCTACTACGGCATCGAAGGAACTTAAGCCTTCCTTGAGGTTGTGGTTGATTTGCTCAATAAGGATCAATGTGTTCCGCATCAATATGCCTGACAGTGCAATCAGCCCCACCAGTGCATTAATCCCAAACGGTTGTTGGAACAGCAGCAACGTTGGTACTACTCCGATCAAACCAAGAGGACTGGTAGCAAATACCATCACCATGGCAGCAATCGAACGCACCTGCAGAATTAGGATGAGCAATGTCACCGCAATCATAATGGGGAACAATGGTAACAACGCTTTGGTGGCTTTTTCAGACTCCTCAATGGCTCCTGCCACATCGACCTTATAGCCAGCAGGTAAGCTGCTGATAATGGGCTTGAGTTCTTCCAAAATAGCGGCTGACACATCTGGCGGTTGGAGACTCTCCGAGATATCACCTCGCACGGTTATGGTTGGTGTTCGATCCCGTCTTCTTAAGATGGGCTCTTCCATCCTCACTTCCACTTTACCGACTTGAGATAATGGGATGCGTTGCCCGGCTGAGCCAAACAGAGTGAAGCCAGCAATTTTTTCTGGATCAAGACGAAGCTCTGAACTGGCCCGCCCCACAACCTGGACAGTCCGGATATCTTCTCGCGTCTCCGTGATCGGGATGCCGGTTAACAAGAACTGGAGTTGTTGAGAAACACTGCTCGGCGTCAAACCTACAGCGTGGAGCCTATCCTGATTAAGCGTGAAATGGAGAGATGGTACGAGCGTGCCCCAATCAGTATTGACTGTGCGCATCATCGGGCTAGCTTGCATTAATTTGGCAACCGATGCCGCTATTTCCCTTAGTTTTACAGGATCTTCTCCAGTAACACGGAATGCTACCGGATAGGGGGAATATGGGCCGAATACTAATTGCGTAACCCTGACTCTTGCCTGCGGAGCCAATCCATCCACAATGGCTTTCCTCAGCCTTATTTTCAGCACCTCTCTCTCTTCCTGGTTGTCAGTTCGAACAACAATCTTTGCGAAAGAAGGATCAGGAAGCTCAGGTGACATCGCCAAGTAGAAGCGAGGAGCCCCCTGGCCGATATACGAGGTTACAATTTTGGCCTCTTCTTGCTTGGCAAGCCATGCTTCAACTTCTGCTGTAGCAATACTAGTTTGCTCAATAGATGTGCCATATGGCATTTGAACTTCAACCAGAACTTCAGGACGATCCGATGTTGGGAAGAACTGTTTCTTGACAATTCCCATACCAAGAATTGCAACCACGAAACTACCAACTACAATCGCTGCAACCGCCCATTTGTATCGAATCACACGACCAAGTAAAGCGCGAAATCTTCTGTAGTTTGGTGTGTTGTATATCTCCGCGTGGCTTCCTGCTGCCTTCTTAATGTCTGGAAGCATTTTGACGCCCAAGTAAGGCGTAAAGATAACGGCGACTAGCCAAGACACAATGAGCGCCGTACCCACTACCCAGAACATGTTGCTCGTATATTCACCGGCTGTTGACTGGGCAAATCCATTCGGCATGAAGCCAATTGCTGTTACAAGTGTGCCCGATAGCATAGGCGCTGCTGTATGGCTCCAGGCATAAGCAGACGCAGCGACCCTGCTATAGCCTTCTTCCATTTTTACAACCATTGTTTCAATGGCAATGATGGCATCATCAACGAGCAGCCCTAGTGCCAAAATCAATGAGCCCAGGGTGATCCGGTCAAAATTCTTACCCGTCGCTGCCATGATCAAGAAAACAGCAGCGAGTGTTAAAGGCACTGCAGCAGCCACTACAACGCCCACGCGCCAGCCCATGCTCAAGAAGCAGACCAACATAACGACGAGAAGCGCTACGAAGAACTTGACCATGAACTCATCCACAGCGCCATGAATATTGACTGCTTGGTCGGTGACTTTACTTAATCCCAAACCCAAAGGTGACTCAGCATTGATGGCAGCGACTTCATTATCCAGGGCTTTGCCAAGATCCAACCCATTCCAGCCCTCCCGCATAATGATGCCAAGAAGCAAAGCCTGCTTCCCATTATTGCGAACGATGAAGGTCGATGGATCTTCATACCCTCTTTCCACTGTTGCTATATCAGATAATTTAAGCGCTCGTCCTTTGGCGACAATGGGCGTTTCACTGATTTTCTGCAGTTGATCAAATGCGCCCTCAATCCGAATGAAGACCTTTGAACCCTTGGTGTCAATTGAGCCTGCAGGCGTTAATGCATTCTGGTCATTAAGCGCTGTGAAAATTTCTTGCGGTGTAATGCCGAGCGTAGCCAGCCGGTCATGGGAGAAACTAACGAATATCCGCTCTGGCTGCTCCCCAATAATGTTCACTTTCTTCACGCCAGGCACATGTAGCAAGCGCTGCCGCATTTTTTCAGCATCCCGAACGAGATGCCGCTGAGGTTCACCCTCAGCTTCTAGTGCAAATAAAGCGAAAGTAACATCAGCATATTCATCATTAACGAATGAGCCTATCACTCCCTGGGGGAGTGATAGTGCTTCGTCACTGATTTTTTTGCGTGCTTGGTAAAACTCCTCTTGAACTTGGGATGGGGGAGTGCCATCCAGTAACGTAACTGTAGTGAATGCAAGACCAGGTCGTGTATAGGTTTCGGATCGATCATACCAACGCAGCTCCTGCATCCGCTTTTCTAGCTTTTCTGCTACCTGATCCTGCATTTCCTGGGCTGTTGCCCCTGGCCATGCAGTCACAACCGTCATTATTTTTACGGTGAAGGGAGGGTCTTCTGCTCTCCCCATATTGAAGAATGCAACAATGCCTGCCACAGTGATCAGGATAATCAGGAATAACGTGATAGAACGTTCCCTGACAGCTAGTGCTGAGAGATTAAACTTGCTGCTCATTTCACAGCTCCCGGATTGGCTTCTGAAATGACCTCAGCGACCTTTACCTCGTCTCCCTCATGCAGAAGGTGAGCACCTAGCGTGACAATCTTTTCATGCTCCTGAAGATTGCCTTCCACTACCGCAGCTTCGTCAGTTAATTTCTGTATTTTTACTTCGCGCCAAACAACATGCTTAGGCTCACCTTCAACAACCCACACCCCAGCTCCCTTTCCAGCATCGAGAATAGCTGATATTGGCACTTGGATTGGATGGGTATTAGAGTCAGTATTGTCCGTGATCTGAATAGTGATCGTGGATCCTAGAGGAGCCTGAGCTAAGTCACCTTCAAGTACATAGCGGGCTTCAAACGTTCTTGAAAGGCGATCAGCAGAGGCGGACAGCTGCCGGAGTTTTACTTGAGTCGGAGTACCTTCATGGCCATATAACCTCGCCTGGGCGACAGCTCCTAACGCGGGACGGATTGTTTCAGGTAGATTGATGATGGCTTCACGCTTGCCGGAATGGGCAATTTGAATCACGGGCTGACCTGCTGCGACCACTTGCCCAGGCTCTACTAACGTTTCAACTACAACCCCATCAGCATCAGCCAATAAAACCGCATAGGTCGAAGAATTTTTGGCAACGTCCGCCTGCGCTTCAGCAGACTTCAATTGTGCTTGAGCTGCATCCGCAGCAGCTTTGATCTGATCATAGCTGGAAGCGGAAATGGCACCCGTAGTAACCAGATCGCGATATCGAACTTCATCCGCAGCTGTTTGTTGGGCGCGTACTTTCGCCGCGACTACCGACTCCAATTGAGCATGGGCAACCAGCTGAAGATCCACAGGGTCGAGTCGCATCAGTGGTTGTCCACGTTTAACAACCTGGCCAACGTCTACCAAGCGCTCGAGAATTTTCCCTGGAACTCGAAACCCTATATCACTTTGAACGCGGGCCCCGACCACACCTGTAAATGCGCGGTTTTGTTGAGTGGCAGCTTGAACATACCCAGTGCGAACAGTGGGGACTTCAGTACGAGGGTCAGAGGCCGTCTTTTCGGCGCAGGAAATCAGCGCCAGCGGTAATAGAGTGATGACAACGACTGATGCATGTCTGCGGCGAAGCATAGGTTACCCCTTCAAAATGGTAGTAACGCATTTTGCATCTAGTGACCATATCAGTCAATAGTCACTAAAATTACGGGGCTAAACTTCGGAGTATGAGATTCAAAATCATCACGCCCGCATCTTCGGCGCGATCTAAGTTGTGCTGGAGAAGTAGCGGGTTGAGATAAGGCTTCATCACGAAGTAGATGGCATTCACCGTTTCATCAATAGGAGTTTTACGCTCAAATTCACCAGACGCGCGTCCCTCTTGAAGGATATCAAGGATGGTTTGCTTCAACTTAAGATCATAGTTGGCAACTGAGTTCCAATTCTCACCCGCAGCTGCTGCAGCAATATCGTAAAGTTTTCTATCTTGGAAAAACAGCTGAACACTCGCCCCGATTGCGGACTTAAACATGCGCCTGAAGCGCTCTGAAGCTGTGGGCGCACCATCCATACTCTCATTAATGGTGGTGGTTATCTTAAGAAGTGTATTTGAGCAAATCACTTCGCCAATAGCCTGCTTTGAGTCAAAAAACTTATAAATATAGGCTTTAGAAAATCCAATCGCCTTGGCTAGATCGGAGACAGTGGTTTTCTCATACCCATAACGGCTGAAATGTTCAGCTGCTGCTTCAACGATCTGGTTTCGCACATCGTGGTCAACAGGGCCTCTTGATGGTGGGGATATCTTCTGGTTCATAAGCCGAGCTTACCTTCCTTTGATTTGTTTGACAAATAGTGACCATTTAGTAATATAGTCACAAATATTCACTTTTAGTTCAAGGAACGCTATGTCCTTACGTCGCTCTGTTGCTTTTCTGGTAAGTGCCAGCCTGTTAGCTAGTTGTGCCGTTGGCCCTGAGTATAAAAAGCCAGACGTATTGCTCCCAGACCACTTCATGGGCCAAGCTCAACTTGAGCAGCGCAAAGACAAGGCGGTCAAAGATATGGTGTCTTGGTGGGATAGTTTCGAGGATCCACAATTAAGCCGATTCGTTTCTTTGGCATTGGAGAAAAACCTAGATATAGCACAAGCATCTGCTCGCATTACCCAAGCCAAATCAGGCCTGGGCATGGCGCAGGCTGCCCTAATGCCCTCGATTGACGGTTCCGTGCAAGGAACCAGAGTGCATCAATCACTAGAAACTCCACTGGGGCAACTACTCAATAATGTCCCAGGCTATGATAGAAATGCCTCAATGTATGAGGCCAACCTTGTTGCTGGCTGGGAGCTAGACATATTTGGAGGATTACGCCGTGGGCGAGAGGTGGCAATTTCTGAATATCTCGCGGCCAAAGCAGGTGGGGATGCAACACGGTTAGCGATTGCAGCTCAAACTGCTGACACCTATATCACGATACGTGGACTACAAACACGCCTGGACATCAATCGAAAACAACTCCAAACCCAGCAAGACTTACTATCTAAAGTGAGAATACTGCATCAAAAAGGGTTGGCTCCTAAGCTGCAAGTACAGCAAACCGAAGGAGCGATTTCACATGCAAAAGCAGCCATTCCTGTCATTGAGGCTGGGTTGGATGTTGCTATGAACTCGCTCGATATATTGTTGGGTGTCGCGCCAGGGACTTATAGATCTGAACTTGGCCATTCAACAACAATCCCTTATGCCCCTCAAGTGTGTGACATCGGCTCTCCAGTAGACTTAATGCTGCGCAGGCCAGATCTCATGGTGGCGGAACAGCGATTGAAGGCTGCCAATGCAAGAATTGGGGCTGCTATCTCTGAGTACTATCCTAAGTTTAGCCTCAATGCTTTACTAGGCAGTGCAACAGCAATTTCCTCTGGTAATCTCTTCAGTGATAATGCCAACCAGGCTGCCGGAGTCTTGGGACTACGGTGGAGATTATTTGATTTTGGTAGGATCAATGCACAAATCGACATCGCCAAAGGGCAGGAGCAGGAAGCATTGGCTGCATACCGCCAAGCTGCGCTCCGAGCAACTGAGGATGTAGAGAATTCCATTTCAGTGCTGACAAAACGAGATAAACAGCTTGAAGCACTGACAGAGGGCGAGCTTTCTCTACAGCAAGCTAGAGAATCTTCCTTTATCGCATACCAAAAGGGTGTTAGCAGTCTTATTGACGTGCTGCATGCCGACGAAAGCCTCCTTAGAACTGCTGAAGCTCGGGCACAGGCCCGGACTGAAGCGGCGCACGCTGCTGTCGCCATGTTTAAAGCGTTTGGCGGTGGATGGAGCAATGACAGCTTGGTATCTCGTGCTCCTGGACAGGTCAACACCGCCAAAGCACCTTGAGTCGGTAGGCAAAAGAATCTCATGGTAAAACAGCGTGATAATCCAGACTTGAATCTTTGGTCAGTGTTTGGCATAGCTAGCCTTGCCACATTTCTGGTTTCTATAGATTCCACAATTCTGTATGCCGCCTTCAGCAGCATTACGGCCAGCTTTCCTCAAGCAAGCCCCTCCAGTATCTCCTGGGTCATGAATGCATACACAATTGTGTATGCCACCACTCTGATCCCAGCAGGAGGGTTGGCAGATAGGTACGGCAGGAAACGGATATTCATGCTGGGCGTGGTTTTATTTACGTTGGCATCATTTTTATGCGGCCTCGCTCCCAATATATATCTCCTGATCTCGGCCAGAGTGCTACAAGCTATTGGGGCTGCAATGATCGGCCCTGCGGCTTTATCCCTCATCCTGGAAGCGTTTCCCCAAACTAAAAGAGCCCAAGTCATTAGCGCCTGGGGTGCCGTCGGTGCACTCGCTGCCGCACTTGGGCCTGCATCCGGCACATTCATCGTCGATAGCCTAGGGTGGGAGTGGGCATTCTTCATAAATGTGCCGATTGGTATTTATTGCGTTCTGCGTGGAAGCAAAGGATTAACTGAATCTAGTAACGCCAAGACCAACGTAAGATTCGATGCTGTAGGTATGGCATTAATTATTCTGTCTATTGGCCTCATGATTACAAGCATCATTGGCCTAGGCAGCATGAGCATTACCTGGTTGCAACGTCTGGTTATATTTTTGGCGAGTGGCGCTGTGATGTTGGCATTTGCAATGTGGTGTAAAACAGCACCCAACCCCTTAGTGGACTTGGCTTTGTTCAAGAACAGAACCTATCTATTCGTGAATATTGCGGCATTCCTATTCTCGGTTGCCTTTGCCACCATGTTCTTTTCTTTTTTCTTCTTCATGACGAACATCTGGCACTTCAGTCTGCCACTTACAGGGCTAGCCATTACGCCAGGCCCATTGATGGTCATCCCTGTGGCCATCCTGAGTGGCAAGGTTGCCTCGAGAATTGGGCATAGAAAGCTCCTCATGTATGGGTGCTTGGTTTTCGCAGCTGGCGCTTGCTGGTACCTGGTCGTGCCCAGCATTACTCCCAATTACTTGGCTGATTGGCTACCTGGACAAATTTTGACTGGCATTGCGATTGGTATGGTGATGCCCTCTTTGTCAGCTGTTGCTGTCCATGACCTTCCTAAGAAAGACTACGCAATAGGCAGTTCAATCAATCAAGCCATCAGACAAATCGGAACGGTCGTTGGCGTGGCCATCACGATTAGCGTACTAGCGCATTCCCACTTGGAGATAGTCAACTTCCATACTCTCTACCTAATTCAGATCGGCTTGGCAGTGCTTGCCGCCATTCTAGTAACGCAAGTAGACACGGCTCCAAAACACTGACAATTGAGGATATTAGGTGTTTTTGAGGACTGGTTTTAATGCCTGCAAGGCAAATTCCGTGGAAGCAAGTAACTCGGCGTTTGAAGAGCCATCTCTTGCGCGTAGAGCCATCCCATGAATAAAACTGAAGTAAAACTCAGCCAGGGCACTGGTGTTGGTTCCCTCAACGAGCTCCCCCTCAGTCAAAGCCCTATCGAATCTGGACTTGAGGATGTCTTTGTACAGCGCTCTCAACCCCATGAGGTAATTAACATGCTCCTGATGCTCTGGGGCGCAATTAATTGCACCAGCCATAATCAAGCAGCTAGGAGGATTGGGCCCTGAAAACATCTCAACGTTTTGACGCAGGGATCGTTCAAGCGCTGTATAAACCGAAGAAGTGTCATTCAGCACCTTTAAGGGGCCTTGCTCAACTCTACCTCGGTAAATATCAACAACCTCTCTGAACAAAGCATCCTTATTACCAAATGCGGCGTAGACACTAGGCGCTTTCATCCCAATGGCGGCAACTAAATCAGCCATAGTCGTGCCTTCAAAGCCCTTTTCCCAGAAAACCATCATGGCTTTCTTCAGAGCTTCATCCCGATCAAATGTCCTTGGCCGACCTGCAGGAGACATGATAACCACCCGATTAAATTAAATATATAATGTAGATTACATAAATGTGTTGACAAAAGCAATGGGGCTATTTAATAATGTAATCCAGGTTACACAAATCAAATTCCTCCATAGTTTGATTGATCGTATCTGATAAACATTTTATTAATTGAAAGGGTTTAACATGAAGATCAACGTCGCCATTATCACTAGCCTCTTGCTTGCTATTGCTTCTGCAGGCACTGCGCTTGCAGACAATAGCAATCCAGATCAATCCAAAAACATATTTGTCGAAAGAACCTTGCAAGGCCACTGGACGCCTGAAGCTACTGCGACTTCTAACGACAAACCTGATACCGATAAATCCCTGGATCTGTTTTATGACGCAGTATTGGATAGGAATGCTCGCGTAACGCCTGCAACGCAGGATGATGTAACTAAAACACCTCCAGCATCCGACCTTTTAACAAACCAGTTCGAATCAAAATACCGCAAGAACTAGTTTTAAGTAGCTCATCTCCATTTGCTTCAGCATATGCATTCACAGTGCATATGCTTTTTCTTTTTTGAGATGGGGAGATAAACTAAATCGCCCTGGTTAGGTGCATTTTGGTCGCTGTGATCCACAAACATGGAAACTAGCGTTTCATAAGAAAGCAGCCAATAAGGCAGATAAAGCACACCGTCAATGTTGAAGTTTTGTGAGCTTCTAAAATGTTCTATTGAACAAACAGAATTTTGGAGAGATCGAGCAATAGAACTACTTGCTTAGCCTAAGCTAATAATTGGAGAGGGGTAGCAAGCCTCGTCAAGTGTCATGCCAAAGCTGCTCCTCAGCTCAGCGCACATTTGCCCGCAACTTTCTATAATGAACAGCTTGAACATGAGCAGCGATTCTGCCCCACGGACTTTCTGAAAGACGATTTGCCCGAGGTATGCGTATGGTTACTGTCTTCTGCCCTTCAGGAGACTCGTCCTGATATTCCTTCAAAAGAAGCCAATACGCCTCTCTTTCACTAGCAACATACTTTACGATAAGGGCTACCTCCAACATATTTCGAAGATAGTTCAGCGTTGAAACTTCCATAATGACAGCTACTGAATTACCTTTGGCGGCTTCTGCGCTAGCCTTGAGTTGAACAACGAGTTGTTGGCCGTTAACCATTCCGTCGGAGGCTAGGCCGACTCGGAGATCAACCCCGTAATCGTGTTGGGGTCTATCACAGATCCAACCGCCGGGGAGGTGCCGTGTGAAAAAGGCAATTGATTCATCCTCGATTTGATGGGCGCTTGGACGTATTGGAAATCATATAGCCATTGGTTTTGCCTATTAGGAAGCCGGATGGTCCTCAGTGGTGAGAGCTTGCTTGTGAAATCATTGAATCCTTGATTCAGGATTGCTCGATTTTAAAACTTCGTGCCAAATCACAAAGCCAATCGGACACTTAACGCTCGGTAAAGCAAGATGCCGGTCTGGATCGCCCCCACCTTTCTAAACTATTTGAGGGCCTTCCTGGGCCTAAAAGTGAAGGTGGCTACTCTACCTCACTTACGTGGCCTAGCTTGGCTTCTTAAACATTCGACGGCTTGCTGCACAGACTCAGCATCTGAGGGTAGAGTACCCCATTCCTTCCAGAAGTCTTTCGTTGCACTATTGGGCACCACCGCCGGGCTATCAAGCTTAATTCGGGATGGCAGAAGTACTGCATCACCAAGCAGTAATGCCTCCCCTGTATCGAGAAGGGGCAGTATGCTTGTTAATCCAGCCAATGAGTCCGGCATTAAGCGTTTAATAACTCCCTGATCTGTTTCATTGGTAAGTCGCAAAGACAGAAAATTATTACATTGGCTTAAAATAGTTTTGCTTACATCTGAAGGTCGCTGGCTTACCACCAGCAGAGAAAACCCATACTTCCGACCTTCTTTCGCTATCCGCTCAAATGCCCCCAACGCTTGACGTTGCACAGCATCTGCATCCTCTCGCAAAGGTAGGTAAAGGTGAGCCTCATCACAAAGCAACGTGATAGGGGTACGAGTCTCGGGAGCCATCCAAAACTGTATGTCATAAAGCAGCCGAGCTAATGTACCGGTTACAACAGGCAGCACGTCCGCAGGAACTTCGGAGAAATCAATAATCTTGATTCCCTTGCCACCGTCTGTCGCCATAAGTTTAGCAATCTGTTTAGCAAGCCAAAAATAGTCATTTGCAATCTGAGGTGGCGCAAACATGAATCCGTATCTTCTGTCTGCTAACTTAGCTTCAAGTCGAAGAATAAATCGTGTCAGTAGGCCTTCCCAATCCCCTTTAACTTCCTTTCCTGTAGATTTGCTAATACCTTTCGCAGTATTGTCGGTTTCAAGTAGAGCTAATAACTCTCGAATATCGTAGGGAATCGGAGAGTCTACAGTGAATGTCTTTGCAACCTCTTCCTGTTTGACGAAATCCAAAGTTGCTTTCTTTAGATCCCTTACATGGCTTGTAAATCTGGAAGCTTGATTCGGAGCATTTTGATCACTGCGATCCAAAATCATCGACAGCATCTCATCCCGATTTAGAAGCCAATAAGGAAGAAATAATACGTCATCGCTTGCAGCTTCTAGGTCGCCGGGCCCCGCTATTCTTAATCTGGTCGCATACCCACCCAACGTGGCGTCTGCTAGGGGTGCGTATTCACCATGCATATCAAAAACTACGATATTTGGATACTTTAGTTTTGATGCTCTTTCTAATATAAGTGCAACAGCATAACTTTTACCACTCCCTGTACTGCCAAGAATTGCTGCATGACGTTGAAAAAATTTATCACCACTCGCAATAGCTTGCGCAGCTGAATCTGCAACAAAAGTTCCAAGCTTTAATCGTTCTTCATCGGGCAAATCTGCTCCAAGGATACCCATAAATCTCTGGAGATTAGGACCTTCTATTACATAACAATCGCGATCAATCTGCGGAAAACTGTCGGCCCCTCGTTTAAAGGTGTTTGCTTTTGACCCATCTACCGTTTTGTAAGTACCAATTAGAGCCGCCCTTAAAAGATCAGTTGGTACAATTTCCAACCCAGTAATCTCGGCATCGTCTTCAATTTGATCAGGAAGTTCTTCTCTTAAACTTCCAACCGCTCAACAACGTGATGGCATGCTAGAACATTTGCCAAGCTATGTGATTGCCCCTCCAGACGATAGGCAATCAGGCTGGCCAGCGAGGCAGTATGAGAAACCTCTAAAGGAGCTTCAATATCTGCAAGGCTTTGTTTGCAGCCGCAATAGTCAGGACGGCGGCGATTCCATTTCAAACGCTTTTGGCAGTTAGGGCATGTTTCAACCAATCTAACCTGGTGCCTGGCACAGACGGCATAAAAGCTGAGGCCCCAGATGCCGCGTAGGTAAGGTTTCTCAGCCAGGCATGCCGGACAGATTCTCGAGCGGCGAGGGGTAACAAACATGGATTTACTAATCCATTCTGAGCCGACCCACCAACGTGGCTCACCCTGCTGCCATTGCTCGATACCAGACAACTGTTGTACTGCTTCTACAGTATTGAGGGTCATGTAAGCCAAATTCGGCATATCGGTCATGAGCATGTTGCGAGTGCCCCCAAGCAACTTGCACATAAGCTCATCAGGCCCTAGTAAACGGTTTTTAAGGGAGACACGCATCATGAAGCCACTCAGCAATTCATCATGATAGGGTGTTACCCGATGCAACAGTCTGTAGGCGGAGTTCATAAGAATGGATTCTCCACAGCGCAGAAGCGGTTAAAAAATGCATTAGCAAGATGCTTGTTTGAGATGGATGCGCCATTTGCATTGGCCGTCAGGAAAACTGCCTCAGCTAATAAATCCTTGAGTAACCGGAAATTACCCTTCGATGCCTGGTAGAGTTTCAAGGCAGTATTTTGGTCGGTGAGTTGCGATGGCTCCTCTAAAGGAATTGCTTCTTCAAGCGCCTTTAACAATCCAATGAATCTGCTATCAAATGCAAACTCCTGCAATTGCAGTAAGCCGCTCCAGCGCGTTTTTGCTTGCGAATCGTCCTCATAAACCTTCATCAGTCCTGGAGTGCCAGTAAATATGAAGGCCACCTGCACGTCGTCATATAACCTTTTAATGGCATCCCCTAATGCACCTCCCATGCGATCCTGAATACGTTTGGCTTTTGTGTTAAGCCAAAGGTGGTGTGCCTCGTCAAACATGATGGCTACCGTGCCACACTGCGGCAGAGCATCTACCAAGTAATCCCTCAGGTCATCATTTTTACGGTAGTGCAAAAGATCGGGATCCTGACCTAATTGCAAAATCAGGCTAAGTAATATGGTGGACCAGACGGGAGTACCCTCAAAGCTGAGACTCAACACCGGGGTATATCTGCTAGATTGCGTTTGCTCTGGTGGATATCGATGATAGATATCGTTCAGGATAAAGCTCTTGCCGACACCTCCACTGCCCAATATCCAGAGACCACCGGGTTTACGCGTATGCTTCGCACGAGCCAGCAGGGCATCAATGAATTTACGAGCCTGATTAAACCCCTCGACATTGACTTTCACCTGGCGAACAAAATCTGCTTTTTGAGCTGGCGTCCCATCTAGTGCCTGAAGCCTAGTCAAAGACATGGGAATAACTTGAGTGGATGGCCGCAACTCTATGGCATCAAATAGGGTGGCATTTTGCATTAATCACCCCAGGTATAACTTGGCACTGCAGTGAAGGGGCTTTCATCGGACTTCCTACTTGCCGGTTGAGCATTCTGAGTATTCTGAAATGGCGTTTTGGTAGATCGCGCCTCGCCAGCCAGTACCGCATTGGAGTTAATGCCAGCCACGCGTGCGAACTGCTTTTTTTGGTGCGTTGATTTTGCATCAATATCCTCACTGACTTTCTGCTCAATACGCTGACGGGTATCGAATAATAGATCCAGAGAGTTATTGCGACTGAAATGTAGTCTTGCTTCATGGCGAATGTACTTATGCTGGAATAACGATAGTCCGTTGGCATAATCTGGCCGAGTACAATACACAGGTACATACTCCCCAGTTCCAGGATCCTTGACGTGAATAGTCCCAAGATTATCTGGCGTCACAACAAAATCCACTTCAACACCTTTACCAAATCGATCCACCATGCGCTGCAAATTATCGTCCGCGTAATGCAAACCTAAGAACTGCACGCCTTCGTTTCTCAAAGTTCCTGAGTAGCGGTCACCTAGAATGGTATTCAGCCTCTGTACTGACATAGGCATAGATGGTGGGGCTTCCCCAATACCTTCTTGCCAAAGCTCCAGAGGAGTCGCCATGTGACGGGAGTGGGGAGTGACATTGTGATAGTCGACTGCCCACTTATGGAGCAAGTACACCAGTGTAGAAAATCGAATGACCGCCTGCTTAGCAGGATCGTATCCATGGCGATTCGCGAGTGCGTTGAAAGTTTTCCCAGGCAACGTTTCAAAGAAGGTTTGCTCGAGAGTTAGGAAAAACCGCTCAATTGATCCTTTAAGCCAGGGCGTTCGCACTTGGCAGTATTCGTAGTTGGCACCTAGATCCAGAATCATACTTCGGTAGCGTGGGGAAAAGTAATCGGCACCACGATCAGAGCTGTAGATCATGCCCAACCCAAAAGCAGGCCAGGGATTCTCCAGGTCAGGCCATAAATCAAATGCAAGATGATGTGCTGTCAAGGAGTGTTTGATAGCACCTGCGATGCTGGGTAGCCCACCCCCATGAAATGAAAGATATATTCCTAAAAGGATTTTGCTATGACGATCTTTGATCGCAGTTATTGTTGGCCGCCCCAATGGTAGGAACGATAGATCATCAATCACATACAAATTCATTAAGGTATGGTCGATCTCTACTACATCCAGTGGGTACTTTGCAGGCAAAGGCCCCTTGCTTACTTTGAGTTGCTTTCGGGCATACTCATAACCATAGCGCCCAACTAATGATTCATGCTGAGGCAACTCGCTGATACGGTTGTAAAAAGTGCGTAAAGATACATCCTGAAGAATTATCTGCCCTTTGTTTTTTCGCTCTTTATTAGCTTCGCGTAAATCACGCATGTACAGCCAGAAAGCGCTGTTCACACTAGGCCGAGACAACTGTATGAAATGTTGCCGAATCTGATCCTGTAGAAAACCCTCACTTTCACTATCGAGTTGTTTACTTCGCGCCTTATAAGCATGTTTACTGATGAGCGACTCGTTGCTATCCAGACTTGTCTCATAAGCTTTCCACCAAACTTGCACAGTTGATACAGCAGGGCGCCTGGGATCCTGGAACTCTATCTGAAGTTGCTCTAATGCCTGCTGAATCGCTCGCCCTTGCCCTCTTGAAATGCCTTGCGCTTTGAGTGCCGAAATATATCTAAGCTTTCTCTCCAGACTCTGTTGGTATTTGATTTTCAGCTCAGAAATTAAAGGCACAACATCAGGAGGATTCTCATCCTTATCAAATATCAATGAATCAGGAGTACAAATCGACGCAATAACTTCGATAGCCGCAGTATTTACGGACGTCCAAAAATCAATCACATTAAAGATCAGACGCTTTCCATCACCAGGTCGCTGAAAGTTGACCTCGTCCTCTGTTCTATCAGTAAACTCGAAAACTTCATTGTTAACTGAAATTGTTAATCCCTTGGCCAACTGAAATGCACGCATTACTCGCCTCCCTTTTGGTCAATATGACCTGGCGCATAATTTCTTCTATGGTGAGCTGCTCGAAGAAATCTGATCTCGTTGATACTATTAACAGGCGACTCTGCAGCAAAGCCTCCGACCATGCCCCAAAGCTGAGGCATGTTGTCAGATCGTCTCCAAGCCTTCGCAACTGCCAAGACTGATTGATCTGTCGGCTCACGACCCAAAGCCAAGCTTTCCAAAACACCACAAAACCGGGTCGAACTGAATATGTCTTCAAGCAGCAATCCTTTGAATGGCTGATCTGGTAATGAGATATAAGCTTGCGGAGTGAGAGGATGACGCCAATCAATACATAGCATGCGGTTCGCAACTAGCGCATAAATCTCGGCGAGCGCTAATTGCGTTCGGCGAATCAATTCGCAAATACGGGATGGCCCTTCAGAAAGAGCACTGCGTGCGACATCGAACTTTTCACCATCAGGTTTACTAGCCAGATATCGCTGAAGCAGCAACACGGTCTGGAATCTTGGTTTTGCCTCGATTTGGACATTCACCAAGAAGCGATAAGAAACTTGCTTACGACGGTATTGCTGAGCAAGCACGAGATACTTCGCTATGTTTCTGGTCTCAAGCAGATTTTCTATTGCCTTCACTTCCAGTAATAACGATCCATCTTTTGTATCGACTTCAAAATCCGGGATGTGATATCCAGCTTTTCCAGAGGATTTTATGTAGTGTGTCTTGGTAGGCTGACTTTTTATTCCTAGAACATCATGGCAGAGGGCCAATGTCAGAATGGCATGTTTTTCGTTGTAGGATTCATACTCTGCAATATAAGGAGTTATCCCGGGTATGAATATTCCACCTACAGTTCGATGAGGCGAAGTAGTAGTAAGCTGACGGACAGGTCTAACCTGACCAGCTAAAGTACGTTGGTTCATAATATCTCCAGGTGCGCCAATCAAAATGAATGTTTTAATTGGCAAAAGAAGGCCTTGACTTCATTTGCGCAATTGGAGATACTGAAAGTGCTAACAGTCGTACCTCTGCTTACGCAGGATAGAAGCCGGATGATCCTTTAAGGTGATTTCGGTTTTTTATTGCATATTGCCTCCAGTGTAAAAATGAGCTATTTGATTTGGCTCTTGATTAAACTGCCACTGAATTTCTCAGCTGTAGTAACAACTCCATCCTTTAGCCCCAACGCAACAGCAATTTGGTGGCTTTGACCTCGGACACAAGATCTCTTGCCATCTAATACTTGGTAAACCAAGCTTCCTGAAAATCCATTAATCCTTGCCCATTCTGAAATTGAAAGTCCAGCCTCAGCAAAAGCTGTTCTTACCTGACTGGCCTTTGCTTTGTATGGATTCAATTTAACCTCCACATTCCAAAATAATGACAATAATTACTTACATTATATAAATCGATTGGAATATTGCAAACAAAAAACTCATAATTAAAAAATGCTTACACTATTTGAAAAGCTTCCAGATGGCTTCGGTAAAAGATTAAAAAGCGAAAGAAAACGCCTTGGCCTCACTCAAACCGATTTTGGAGATAAAGCAGGGGTACAGCGATTTACTCAATACCAATATGAAGCTGAGGTAAATTCACCTTCAGTACGTTATCTGGCTTCTATACTTGAAATCGGGGTAGACCTGACATTTCTATTATTCGGAGTAAGGGTGGATCACATGGCCCTACCAAGTAAAGAGATGCAGATGATTGAACGTAAGGTTTTTGATTTGTTGGATCAGAATGAAAAGACCCTAGGGGAATCGCTCACGCCAGAGAAGCGATATGTAATGTTTGACCTAATTCGCTCTCATCTCGTGCAAAGCAAACTTAACGAATCCACAAATCAATTATCAGCCAGCTACCTTGAGAAGAATCATGGCCGATAATCCGAATAGTGATGATGATGATGCAACAACAGCCTTTTTAGCCCCTGTTATAAAAATGTGGAAAGATCATCCACATCAAAACCTTGAGAAGGCAACGAAAGCGTGGGAGCATGCCATGCATGCTTTCCCCACTCTCCAGACTAGAAAAAACAAACAGTCTTCCCTATGGAGCTCTTTCAACTCGGACACTCGCAAGGCCAAGAAAGCGCTATCCACATGGTTTAAAAGCACTAATACCCTATCAAATAAAGACATACGGCGCTTGGAGAGGTTACCCCTCTTTAAATTCACAGCAAATGGTGAAGCAAAGCTTAAGCAAGCACCACTTCCAATCAAGTGGGCAAATGGACTTTTATACATCCTTTGGGCTTTAGGAGGAGCGTTTAGCTGTTGGATATGGCTTGCAGCAGTACCGGGACTGACATTAATCATTCAGTCTTTTGGGGTCGGTATAGTCCTAGGCTCCATCGGTTCACTCATACTCGACCTTTCGCATAGACATGAAGATATTGCTAAAAAGCTAGCCGTTTTGGCTCCTAGACTTAATAGCTAGTAGTTACAACTCACTCACCCCTACCTGAGCGCAACCGCCCCAAAGCAGGATAAGCATCTGTAATTTAAGGCCTCAGCACCAAATCTAGCTTTTGATTGCAATAATCTAATTATCGATTGCAAAAGTCTCGAATTAAATTGCAAACGACAAAAAAAACTCCCACCCCACACTTGAAAAACCCCTTCCCCGTCCCTATTATTAGCACTCTACAGGGCCGAGTGCTAACTCAGTTGCCCTGGTCGAATTTAGTAACCCGATTTTTTAGCAAGCTCATTTCAAGATTTTAGGAGAAAACACATGGCAATTCGTCCATTGCAAGACCGCGTTATCGTCAAACGCCTGGAAGAAGAACGTAAGACCGCTTCCGGCATTGTGATTCCTGATTCCGCTACCGAAAAGCCAGATCAAGGTGAAGTGATTGCTGTAGGCCCAGGCAAGCGTGATGACAATGGCAAGTCCATTCCCGTGGATTTGAAGGTTGGCGATAAGGTTTTGTTCGGCAAATATGCTGGTCAAGGCGTCAAGGTGGATGGCGTGGAAGTTCTGGTACTGCGCGAAGACGACATCTTGGGCGTAGTTGAAGCCTAATTACCCGTACGATTGATGCACATCAAGATTCAACAGGAGATTTATTAAATGGCTGCAAAACAAGTTATTTTCGGCGATGAGGCACGTGCCAAGATCGTTAACGGCGTTAACATTCTGGCTAACGCGGTTAAGGTTACTCTGGGTCCTAAGGGCCGCAACGTAGTGCTGGAGCGTTCTTTCGGCTCCCCTACCGTGACCAAGGACGGTGTTTCCGTTGCTAAAGAAATTGAACTGAGCGACCGCCTGGAAAACATGGGCGCGCAACTGGTGAAGGAAGTGGCTTCCAAGACCAATGACAACGCTGGTGACGGTACTACTACTGCTACTGTTCTGGCTCAAGCTATCGTACGTGAAGGCTTCAAGTACGTGGCCGCTGGTTTCAACCCCACAGACCTGCGTCGCGGTATCGATAAGGCTGTGACTGAAATCGTTAACGAGATCAAGGCCATTGCCAAGCCAACTACCACCAGCAAGGAAATTGCTCAGGTTGGTTCCATTTCCGCTAACTCTGACACTGACATCGGCCAAATCATTGCTGATGCCATGGACAAGGTTGGTAAAGAAGGCGTGATCACCGTTGAAGACGGTTCTGGCCTGGAAAACGAGCTGGACGTAGTTGAAGGCATGCAATTCGACCGTGGCTACCTCTCCCCTTACTTCATCAACAACCCAGAGCGTCAAATCGCGCTGTTGGATAATCCTTTCGTGCTGCTGTACGACAAGAAGATCTCCAACATCCGTGACCTGCTGCCTACCCTGGAACAAGTTGCCAAGGCTGGCCGCCCACTGCTGATCATCGCTGAAGATGTAGAAGGCGAAGCACTGGCTACTCTGGTGGTCAACAACATCCGTGGCATTCTGAAGACTGTTGCTGTTAAGGCTCCTGGTTTCGGTGACCGCCGCAAGGCTATGCTGGAAGATATCGCCATTCTGACTGGCGGTACTGTGATTGCTGAAGAAGTTGGCCTGAGCCTGGAAAAAGTGACCCTGGAAAACCTGGGTCAAGCCAAGCGTGTTGAAATCGGCAAGGAAAACACCACGATTATTGATGGTGCTGGCTCCGAGAACAACATCAAGGTGCGTATCGACCAAATTAAGAAGCAAATCGAAGAAGCGACCAGCGACTACGACCGTGAAAAGCTGCAAGAGCGCGTAGCCAAGCTAGCTGGCGGTGTTGCTGTGATCAAGGTTGGCGCTGCTACCGAAACCGAAATGAAGGAAAAGAAGGCACGCGTAGAAGATGCATTGCACGCTACCCGCGCTGCGGTTGAAGAAGGTATTGTTCCTGGCGGCGGCGTTGCTCTGCTGCGTGCCCGTGCTTCCATCAAGGAGCTGAAGGGTGACAATCCTGATCAAGACGCTGGTATCAAGATTGTGCTGCGCGCAATTGAAGAGCCACTGCGTCAGATCGTGGCCAACGCTGGTGACGAGCCATCTGTAGTAGTGAACAAGGTGCTGGAAGGCACTGGTAACTACGGTTACAACGCTTCCAACGGCACTTATGGTGACCTGGTTGAACTGGGTGTTCTTGACCCAGCCAAGGTAACGCGTTCTGCTCTGCAAAACGCTGCTTCTGTAGCTTCCCTGATTCTGACTACTGATGCACTGGTAGCAGAACTGCCTAAGGAAGATGCAGCACCTGCAATGCCTGACGCAGGCGGCATGGGCGGCATGGGCTTCTAATAGTCCAAGCCCCGCCAGGTTTAAACCCTGGCAGTGTCTAACAAAAAGCCCCGGCATGCCGGGGCTTTTTTTCGTTCTAAATCTTTGTAGCGTAAAACTTAACTCAAGCGCTGCAGGTGATTGAACTCAATAATGAACTCAGTAAGCCAATGCCGTGACGGCCTCATGACATGTCATGTAAAAACTGATAAAAATATATTTACCCAAGCAGATAATTTGCGCCTATACTGCGAATCATTCACACAGGCGGCAAGCAGCAGTACTCACCAGCCTTGCGCAAACGCCGGACAAAAAAAACCCCGATTAAAGGGGAGTAAAATCGGGGTCAAGCTAGCCTCATCAGATAAGGCTTCCCGCTCAGGGAGGAAAGCGGGAGACGATTGCGTCGTCTGAAATTATGACCAGTCACCAAATGCATTAGTTCACTCCTGGTGCATTTTTTACATCAGCTTACAAATTGCACCATGCTGGCACATCTGCCGCGCTAGAGCTTGACGCTGGCAAATGCCCGAAGCACAGCCTGCAACCTCACTCCAGCCTCACATTCTCTATCCCCAGCACGACAATCGCTGTCTTGTGGTTCTCTAGACCTGCCGCACCTGCGATAATGCGATCTATGAATTCAGCCTCCCCCACCTCCCTGCTTGAAGGTTTAAACGACAAGCAACTAGAAGCCGTCACCTTGCCACACCAATCCGCCCTGATTCTGGCTGGCGCGGGCAGTGGTAAAACCCGCGTACTGACTACCCGCATTGCCTGGTTGATCCAGACCGGACAGGTATCGCCGCATGGCCTGCTGGCTGTTACCTTTACCAATAAGGCGGCCAAGGAAATGCTCACGCGGCTGACTGCCATGCTGCCCATCAATGTACGCGGCATGTGGGCGGGCACCTTCCACGGCTTGTGTAACCGCCTGTTGCGCGCGCATCACAGGGAGGCGCAATTACCTGCCACCTTCCAGATTCTTGATACCGCAGACCAGCTTTCCTCCATCAAGCGCCTGATGAAGGTGATGAATGTGGATGACGAGAAGTTTCCACCCAAGCAGGTGATGGGCTATATCAATAGCTGCAAGGAAGAAGGCCTGCGCGCGCATGCGGTGGATGCCTATGATGCGCACTCGCAGCGCATGCGTGAGATTTTTGAAGAATATGACAAGCAGTGCTTGCGTGAAGGCGTGGTGGATTTTGCCGAGCTATTGCTGCGCTGCTATGAGCTGCTGAGCCGCAACCAGCAGATACGCGAGCATTATCAAAACCGCTTCAGATACATTCTGGTGGATGAGTTTCAGGATACCAACCGCCTGCAATATCTCTGGCTCAAGCTGCTGGCCGGGGGTGAAAACTGCATCTTTGCCGTGGGTGATGACGATCAGTCCATCTATGCCTTCCGTGGTGCGCGCGTAGGCAATATGCGCGATTTCGAGCAGGATTTTGCCGTAGAGAATATCGTCAAACTAGAGCAAAACTATCGCTCGCACAGCAATATTCTCGATGCCGCCAACGCCATCATCACGCACAACAGCAACCGCCTGGGCAAAAACCTCTGGACCTCGGCCGGAGAAGGCGAGCCCATACGTTTGTATGCCGCTTATAACGATATAGATGAATCCAACTTCATCGTCGATGAGATCAAAGCCCTGCATGCCGAAGGCATGGATATGAGCCAGATCGCCATGTTGTACCGCTCTAACGCGCAATCGCGCGTGCTGGAACATGCGCTGTTCTCGGCGGGCCTGCCCTACCGCGTCTATGGTGGTTTGCGCTTCTTCGAGCGTGCCGAAATCAAGCACGCGCTGGCTTATTTACGCCTTACCGCCAGTGGCGATGACGATACCGCGCTGCTGCGCGTGATCAACTTCCCCACGCGGGGCATAGGCGCACGCTCACTGGAGCAGTTGCAAGAGCTAGCGCGGGCGCAGGATTGCAGCCTGTGGCAAGCCGCGGTGAACAAGGTAGGCAATGGCAGGCCTGGCCGTGGCATAGAAGGCTTTGTCGCGCTGATCAAGCAAATGCAGGAACACGCCATAGGCCTGAGTTTGCCCGAGCAGGTTGAACTCGCCACCAACCTTTCTGGCTTGCGTGATTATTACGCCGCCGAGAAAGATGGCGAAGACCGTGTGGAAAACTTGGATGAACTGCTCAATGCTGCCGTGGCTTTTACCAATCAGGAAATCGGCATGCAGATTGATGAAAACGGCGAAGTCGCCCAATCATTGCTCGCGCAATTCCTCACCCACGCCAGCCTGGAGGCAGGCGAGCATCAGGCAGATGCCGGGCGCGATGCCTTGCAGTTGATGACCGTGCACGCGGCCAAGGGCCTGGAATTCAAGACCGTGTTTATCAGCGGCCTGGAAGAAGGCTTGTTCCCGCATGAGCAAAGCAGTTTTGAGAGCAACGGCCTGGAAGAAGAACGCCGCCTGATGTATGTGGCGGTGACGCGCGCGCGCCAGCGGCTTTACATCAGCTATGCGCAAAGCCGCATGCTGCATGGTCAGGTGCGTTACGGCATTGCCTCGCGCTTCCTGGATGAAATTCCGGAAAACCTGATCAAACGCCTCAACAGCACCAACAACAAGAGCGCCGCTTATTCTTCAAGCCCGGTGGCCCCGCCCACCGCTCGCCCACAGGCCAGCATGCCCTGGAAAATAGGTCAGGCCGTGAGCCACAGCAAGTTTGGTCAGGGGGTGGTGGTGAATTACGAAGGCAATGCCGATGACTTGCGCGTGCAGGTCAATTTTGGCCGCGAAGGCCTGAAATGGCTGGCGCTGGAATACGCCAAGCTGGAAACGCTTTAAAACCCACCCTCAGCTGGCGCTGAGGGTGATGTCATCATCAGGCTAGAGTTCTTCCTGCACTACCGCAGGCGGTACGCGGAAAATGTCACGATTGCTGATGTACTGGAAAGCAAACATCAGTGCGCTTGCCAGCAGCATGCAACTAAACACCAGCACCAACATCAGCAAGCCGCCTACCTGGCTAGAAAACGCCGAAACAATCGCCACCAGCACCCCACTCAGGGTCATGCTCAACATGATGATCAAGGTCACGCCCAACCAGGTCAGCAACAGCGGCAACAGGTATTGAATCACGGCAGCCAGGCTGGATTTGATGGCGCGTATCACCGAGTACTGCTGGTAAGCCACCAGCATGGGTGAAAACCAGATCAGCAGCACCAGCGGCAAGAGCAACAGCATCAGCTTCAAAAACACCGGGCCAAACTGCGCCATCATTTCTTCGGCACTAGGCTCGGCCTTGGCAAACTCCTGCAAGCGCGTCGCATCATCGGCGGTGAGCAAATTGATCAAAAACACATAGAACACACAAATGGCACCCAGCGAGAGCAATTTGCGGAACGTGGGTTTGACTTCATTGAGCAAATCGCCCAAATCGGCATAAAGCCCTTGATCGGCATTGCGGTAAAAGCCCATGACAATGGCCAGGAAGGTGGGCAGCAGCAGGAAGGAAATGAACTTGATGCCCAGCAGGCCAGGAATCATGACAAAGAGAAACACATGCGCCAATCCCAGCAGCATCCATTTGCCCGGTGCCTTGCGGAACAGCTGAAGAATTTCACGTAACCAGGTATTCACCTGCGCAAACAAGCTGGGTTTGCCTTGCATAGATTCACTCATGATTGGCCTACCCAATGGTGGTAAATAGCGGCACTGTGCTCAATGCTATTGCGCAGAATGCGCTCAAAATAGCGTGGGTCCTTGGCGTGCGTGAGCTCGCCTGCCTGAGGGAAATGCAGATCATTAAGGCGTGAAAGCCAGAAGCGTGTGGCCGCAATGCGCAGCATGCCAGGCCAGGCAGTGTGCTCGGCCTCACTCAGCGGACGCACGGCATGGTAAGCGCTCAACAAGGCTTGCACCCTGGCGTAATCCAGCGTGCCATCTTCATTTACGCACCAGTCATTCACCGCAATCGCCACGTCATACAGCAGCACATCATTGCAGGCATAGTAAAAATCAATCAGCCCACCCAGCTTATCGCCATCCATGAGCACATTGTCGCGGAACAAGTCAGCGTGAATCACGCCCTGCGGCAACTGGCTGGCATCAAAGCCCTGTTCAAAGCTCAGTTGCGCCTGCAGCATGTCGCGGTTGGCTTTATCCAGCAGCGGGCTTACCCTGGCGGCTGTGCTCTTGCGCCATTCGGCGCAGCGCAAATTGCGCATATTCGCGGTGAAACTGGCCCCGGCAATATGCATGCGTGCCAGCACATCGCCAATTTCGGCGCAGTGCACGGGCTGGGGTTGCTCCAGCGACTTGCCCGCCAGGCAGCTCACCAGCGCCGCAGGTTTGCCATTCAGGCTGCCCAGGGCCTGTCCATGAATATTCTTTACCGGATGCGGGCAAGCAATGCCACGCTCCGCCAGATGCGTCATGAGGTCTAAAAAGTAAGGCAATTCCTCAGCGCTGTGCTCCTCAAACAAGGTCAGCACATAGCGCCCGCTAGAGGTGGTGAGAAAGTAATTGGTATTGGTGATGCCCGATGCTATGCCCTGCAGATCCAGGAACTCGCCCAGGGCATAGTCCTTGAGCCATTGCTGCATTTGCTCAGGTGTAACGGTGGTGAATACGGACATAGGTAATTCAGTGCTGTGCTTGAATGTGGCAAGAGGGCTGGCTAGCCCTCTTGTGCATTAGGTTGCTATAAATCAGAAGCGGAACAAAACCCACTTGGGGATGCTGATAGGTGCGCCCACACCCTCACTACGCGCCCATCCTGCGTTCTGATCATCTTTGGTCAGATAGTAGGGCACCCCGGTGGCAGGCGTCACCTTCATCATATAAAGCTCGCCATTGATACGGTATTCCTCAATGGTATCGGCACCTTTTTTGGTGATGGTGACTTCAGGCTCGGGGTTTTCACCTTCCATACCTGCGGGCGGTGGTGGCGCCTCAGGCAAAGGCTCGAGATCCTTGGGGATGTCCGCAGCAAAGGCTATCAGCGGCAGCAGCAAGGCCAACATCGGTAAACTTCTGGAGATACGCATGATAACCTCTGGTTTTCTAGATTCTGGTAAGTCGTATGTCTCGTTCACACGAGACGCTGCAGGGATGATGCTTAAAAGGGATGATGCTTAATCAGACCTTATCACGCGCAATTCTACCAAATCACGCCCCCTGCCAAAAGGTGATTTGTTGCCATAAAGCAACACAAATCACCTTTTTCCTGCGCTTTATTTCACCCAGCTGTCGCGCTAGAGATAGAACTGCATGATCTGCTGCTCGGCAGGCGAAGGCTCGAAACCACGGGTTTCATAGTGCTTGAAGATAGCCTCGACCACCTCATGCGGCTTGTCTATGACTTGTATCAAATCCATATCCCCAGGTGAAGCCATGCCCTGTGCAATCAGGGTATCGCGGAACCAGGCCAGCATGCCGCGCCAGAAAGGCTCGTGCACCAAAATAATGGGGATGCGTCGGGTCTTGGCGGTTTGAATCAGCGTCAGCGCCTCCATCAGCTCATCCAGCGTGCCAAAGCCACCCGGCATCACCACATAGGCCGAGGCGTATTTAACAAACATCACCTTGCGCATAAAGAAATGCTGGAAATTCTGGCTGATATCCTGAAACTCATTGCCCTTTTGCTCATGCGGCAATTCGATATTCAGCCCTATGCTGGGCGACTTGCCATGAAAAGCGCCCTTGTTGGCGGCTTCCATAATGCCGGGGCCGCCGCCGGAAATCACACTAAAACCTGCGTCCGAGAGCAGACGGGCAATTTCCTCAGTGAGTTTGTAATAGGGATGATCAGGCGGGGTGCGGGCACTACCGAAGATGGACACCGCAGGCGTGATTTCCTTCATGCGTTCGGTGGCTTCAACGAATTCTGCCATAATCTCGAAAGCCCGCCACGATTCACGCGCCGAGTATTTCTTGTTCGGTAATTCTGGATCCAGGATCTTGGGAAGTTTTTTTGCAGCTGACATAAGGTTCCACACTATCAAGATGAAAACATTGTTATTAGTAGACGGGTCGTCGTATCTCTACCGCGCCTTCCATGCACTGCCCGACCTCCGTAACAAGTCAGGTGAACCTACAGGCGCACTCTATGGCGTACTCAATATGCTACGCCGCCTGCACAAGGACTTCCCGGCCGATTATAGCGCCTGTGTGTTTGATGCAAAGGGAAAAACCTTTCGTGATGACATCTACGCAGAATACAAGGCCAACCGCCCGCCCATGCCGGACGACCTAGGGCAGCAGATTGCCCCGCTGCATGCAGCCATCAAGGCCATGGGCTGGCCCTTGCTGATGATAGAAGGTGTAGAAGCCGATGACGTCATCGGCTGCCTGGCCAAACAGGCCGAACAGCAAGGCATGCAAGTGGTAATTTCCACTGGCGATAAAGACATGGCGCAACTGGTTTCGCCCCAGGTCAAGCTGATCAACACCATGAGCAATGAAGTGCTGGATGAGGCAGGCGTTGAAGCCAAGTTTGGCATTCCGCCCAACTTGATCATTGATTACTTGACCCTGATAGGCGACAGCGTAGACAACGTGCCCGGCGTGGAAAAAGTAGGCCCCAAGACTGCGGTCAAATGGCTGCTGCAACATGGCTCGCTGGATAACATCATGCAAAACGCAGCCAGCATCACAGGCGTAGTGGGTGAAAACCTGCGCCGCGCCCTGCCCTGGCTGCCCACAGGCCGTGAGCTGATCACCATACGCTGCAAGCTGGATTTACCGCATGTCATCACCGATCTGGTCAGCCAGCCCGCTGATACAGCCACGCTGGCCGCACTTTACGAACACAATGACTTCAAAACCTGGCGTCGTGAGCTGGATGCTGGCGCTGGCGTAAGCCAGGCTGCAAGCCCAGTCAGCGCGCCCACTTCATCTGCTGGCAATGGCGACCTGTTTGCCGCCGCCGCAGTCACTGACAGGCAATTCGAGACCATCACCACCCAGGCAGCACTGGATAAATGGCTGTTGCTGCTCAAAGCTGCACCGCTGATTTGCATAGACACCGAAACCACCAGCCTGGACCCACTACAGGCCAAGCTGGTCGGTATCTCCTTTTCGGTAGAGGCTGGCAAGGCCGCCTACCTGCCGCTCACGCATGATTATGCGGGCGCGCCCGAGCAGCTCAAGCTGGATGCTGTGCTGGCACAACTCAAGCCGCTGCTGGAAGATGCCAGCCTGCCCAAGCTGGGCCAGAACCTCAAATACGACAAGCATGTATTTGCAAATCACGGCATAGCGCTGCAAGGCATACGCCACGACACCATGCTGCAATCCTATGTGCTGGAAAGCCACAGAGGCCATGGCATGGATGAGCTGGCCATGCGCCACCTGGGCGTCAAGACCATCACCTATGAAGAAGTAGCGGGCAAGGGTGCCAAGCAAGTCCCGTTCAGCCAGGTTGAAGTCAGCACCGCCAGTGATTATGCGGCTGAAGATGCCGATATCACCCTGCAACTGCACCAGGGTCTGTACCCGCAGCTAGAAGCCGATGACAAGCTGCAACATGTGTATCGCCAGATAGAAATGCCTGTGCTGGATATCCTCTACACCATAGAGCGCAACGGTGTGCTGATAGACCCGCAACTGATGCACGCGCAAAGCCATGAAATAGGGCAAAAACTCCTCACCTTGGAGCAGCAAGCCTATGAAATCGCAGGCCAGCCTTTCAACCTCGGCTCTCCCAAGCAATTGCAGGAGATACTGTTTGGCAAGCTGGGCATCAAGCCTTTGAAAAAAACCCCTAGCGGCGCACCTTCCACCGATGAAGATGTGTTGCAGGAACTGGCGCTGGACTACCCGCTGCCCAAGGTGATTCTGGAATATCGCGGCCTAGCCAAGCTCAAATCGACCTATACCGACAAGCTGCCACGCATGATCAACACTAGCACTGGCCGCGTGCACACCAGCTACAGCCAGGCCGTGGCGATTACTGGCCGCCTGGCAAGTTCAGAGCCTAATCTGCAAAACATTCCGGTGCGCACCGCCGAAGGCAGGCGCATACGCCAGGCCTTTATTGCCCCGGCAGGCAGCAAGATCATTTCGGCTGACTATTCGCAGATTGAGCTACGCATCATGGCGCACCTTTCTCAGGATGAAGGCCTGTTGGATGCCTTTGCCAAGGGCGAGGATATTCACCGCGCCACCGCTGCCGAAATTTTTGGCGTGGAGCGCAGCGAGGTCAGCAGCGAGCAGCGCCGTTATGCCAAGGTCATCAACTTTGGCCTGATCTACGGCATGAGCGCATTTGGCCTGGCGCAAAACCTCAATATCGAGCGCAGCGCCGCGCAAAGTTATATAGAACGCTATTTTGCGCGCTACCCCGGCGTACGCGCCTATATGAACGACACGCGTGAACAAGCCAAAGACAAAGGCTATGTTGAAACCCTCTTTGGCCGCAGGCTATGGGTGCCGGAAATCAACAGCCCCAACGGCATGCGCCGCGCTGGCGCTGAGCGTGCGGCAATCAATGCGCCCATGCAAGGCACGGCGGCAGACTTGATCAAGCTGGCGATGATTGCGGTGGATAGTTGGCTGAGCAAAGAAAAACTGCACAGCAAAATCATCATGCAGGTACACGATGAACTGGTGCTGGAAGTACCGGAGAGCGAATTGGAATTGGTGCAAGCCCAACTACCATTGCTGATGCAGCAAGTCGCCAAGCTGGATGTGCCCTTGCTGGCGGAAGTGGGCGTAGGCCCGAACTGGGAAGAGGCGCACTAAGCCATGCTGGGGCTGAGTCCACAGAATGTATCTGGACTAGCGCAGGCGTGGCAGTCATGCCTGAAAACCGGACTAGCTCAAGGGCCAGCCTCAGCCCTAGGCAGAGCGCTGGCTATCCAGCTCCTTGAGAAAATACTCAATTTCCCATTCGCAACCGCCGCAGCCAGTCAGCGCTCCGGTCTGCTCGGCAATCTCCTGCATGCTCATGCCAGCGAGATACAACCTGCGTATCTGTCCACGCTTGGTGCCGCTGCAAAAGCACAGCGTTTCGTCGTCGGGATTATTGGTTACACTCATGCGCTAAGTCTTAAGTCAGTGATAGACATTCTAGTGAGAAATATTAGTGACAAGTCGTATTTTACTCCCGCTTTTCATGCCTCGTCTGCACCCCACATTTTGGCAACATGCCTAGCAGGACATCGCGCATGAGCACCCCGCCACGCTTTGGCGCCATTATTATTGGTGACGAAATACTTTCAGGCAAACGCCAGGATGGCCATCTGGCAAAGCTCATCAGCCTGCTGAATGAGCGCGGCCTGGCCCTGGCCTGGGCAGAATATCTGGGTGATGACCGTGCACAAATTGCCGCCACATTGCGCCGCAGCATGCAAAGCCAGGACATCGTGTTTTGTTTTGGCGGCATAGGCGCCACCCCGGATGACCAGACGCGGCAGGCCGCCGCAGAAGCCGCAGGCCTCAACATCGCGCGCCATCCCGGCGCGGTGGCGGAGATAGAAGCGCGCTTTGGCGCTGAAGCCTACCCCAAGCGCGTGCTGATGGCAGACTTTCCTGAAAACGCCGCTCTGATACCCAACCCGGTCAACCGCGTGCCTGGCTTTGCGCTGGGCAGTCATTACTTCATGCCTGGCTTTCCAGAAATGGCTTGGCCCATGAGCGCATGGATACTGGATACCTATTACTCCGCCCTGTTTCACCAGCATGCCCAGCATGAAATTTCCATACTGGTGTTTGATGCGGGCGAGAGCCAATTGCTGGATTTAATGCAGCACATCCTGACACAACACCCCAGCCTCAAACTGTTCAGCCTGCCACGTCTGGATACACGCCGCACCATAGAGCTAGGCGTCAAGGGCGATGCTGTGCAGGCCCAGGCTGCCATGGAATATCTGCAACAAGCTTTGGATAGTGCCGGATTCCCCTGGCAAGCGATATCCGCAGAAAAATAAACCCAGTATGAGCCTAGACTGCCGCCCCAGTTGCGGTGCATGTTGCATTGCACCTTCCATCTCCAGCCCTATCCCCGGCATGCCCTTGGGCAAGCCCGCAGGCCAGCGCTGCGTGCAACTGGATGCCGATAACCGCTGCCTGATATTTGGTCAACCTACACGTCCTGCTGTCTGTGGCTCCTTGCAGCCTAGCCAGGATATGTGTGGCAGCAACAATCAGCACGCCCTGCTCTGGCTCACCCAGCTGGAACAAGCCACAGCGCCTTAGCACTGATTCAACACTGCTTTAAGAATCTTGGTCCCAGCCCAATAATGGGGCAGTGCAGTGGGCAACTTGGCGCTTAAGCGCCAAGTTAGTGCATGACATGCGCAAAGTCATGCTGGTATAGGCTAGCACTAGGGAATAGTCTTTGCTTAAGATCACTTGTCTTTAATCCACACCTGAGATCATGCAAGCATTCCACCAGTTGTCCCTACGTAGCAAAGTCCTGCTGATCGTCACTTTACTGATTGTCGCTGGCTTCGGCCTCACCATTTCCCTGCTCACTTACAAAGCCTCCAAACTACAACAGGCTTCTGCCCTGGATTACACCCAGGCTTTGTCCCGTGAATATGCGTTTGAAGTGAAATCCGAGGTGGATTCAGCTTTTGATGCCGCCCGCACACTGGCGCAATCACTAGAAGGCCTGCACGGCGCGGGTTATGCCAACCGCAAACTGGCCGATAGCATGTTGAAGCGTGTGCTGGAGGGCAATAGCAACCTGATTGGCGTGTGGACCATCTGGGAGCCTAACGCCTTTGATGGCAAAGACAGCGAATTCATCAACCAGCCCGGCACAGACGCCACTGGCCGCTACCTGCCCTACTGGAACAGGCCAGACGGCAAGGCCGAGGTCACCGCACTTACCGATTACACCACTCCGGGCGCGGGCGATTATTACTTATTAGCACGCAATAGCGGCAAGGAAACCCTGCTGGAGCCTTATGAATACGAGATAGGCGGCAAAAAAGTGCTGATCACCAGCATGGCCGTGCCTATCCGCAGAAATGGCGTGGTGGTTGGTGTGGCTGGCGTGGATATTTTGTTATCGGAATTCCAGCAGCGCATCGCCAAGATCAAACCTTATGAAACCGGGTTTGCCAGCCTGCTTTCCAATCAGGGTTTGTATGTGGGTGACCGCGATGCGCAGAATGTAGGCAAGCCGCTGGTGCAGCAGGCACAAGACAAAAACTGGCAGCAGGTGAAACAAGCCGTGCTCGAAGGCAAGCCCTATGAGGATGAAAGCCATGACCCAGTGCTGGATACCAAGGTGTTGCGCATCTTCCAGCCCATACAACTGGGTTTGAGCACCACACCCTGGTCCTTGGCCATCGTCGTACCCAAGGACAATATCCTTGCTGGCGTCACCCAGCTACGCAACACCGCCATTATCATCGGCATTTTGAGTGTGGTGCTGGTGTCGCTGGCCCTGGGCATGCTGATAGACCGCATGGTGATACGCCCCATAGGCGGTGAGCCTGCCGATGCCGCCGTGCTGGCGCAGCAGATTGCCGATGGCAACCTCAGCACCCGCGTAGACCTCAAGCCCGGCGATAACAACAGCATGCTGTATGCCATGAAGCTGATGCAGGACAAGCTGCATGGCATTGTCGCCAACATCCGCGCCAGCAGTGAATATGTCTCAACGGCTTCTTCCGAGATTGCGCTGGGCAATAGTGACCTCTCCAGCCGCACCGAAAACCAGGCCGCCTCGCTGGAAGAAACCGCCGCCAGCGTGGAAGAACTCACCTCCACCGTGAGCCAGAACACCGAAAGCGCGCGCAACGCTAATCAACTGGCGGCGCAGGCTTCCAGCGCTGCTGAGCAGGCCAGCAGCACAGTCACGGCCGCGGTGGGCACCATGCAGCAGATCACCGAAGAATCACGCAAGATGTCCGAAATTACCGCCGTGATCGAAGGCATTGCCTTCCAAACAAATATTCTGGCGCTGAATGCTGCTGTGGAAGCGGCACGGGCTGGCGAGCAAGGTCGTGGTTTTGCCGTGGTCGCACAAGAGGTACGTAGCCTGGCCCAGCGCAGCGCCAGTGCCGCCAAGGAGATCAAGCATTTGATTGATGAATCCGTGAGCAAGATAGGCCAGGGTTCACGCCAGGTCACAGGCGCGGGCACGGCCATGGTAGAAGTAGTAGAAGCAGTGCAAAGAGTTTCCACCATCATGCGCGAGATTGCGCATGCGTCTGAGGAGCAAAGCACAGGCATACAGCAGATCAATATCGCCATTACCTCTATGGATGAGGTGACGCAGCAAAACGCCGCTCTGGTAGAAGAAGCCATGGCCGCGGCGCACTCGCTGGATGAGCAGGCGCAGCAATTGATCAAGGCGGTGTCGGTGTTCAGGTTGAATTAAGTCAGCAGCAGGCGGCAGCATAGGGGCAATGTCTGGCTCAAACACATGCTTAAACTCTAGCTCGCTCGCCTGCTCAAGCCCTTAGCCACACAGCTGGGCTTACTCAACAAAGGCATGTCACAAGCACAATCCAGGCATGAGCTTAAGACTACAACTTAAAGTAAAACATCGTGTTACCAAGCCAGCAACAGCCAAGCACCGCCGCAAATCGCCGCAATATGTGCTTTGTTCTGCCATGGTTTGCATATAAAATGGGCAGCTTTTCCACGCCAACAATACGGTTATAGTCAGGTGCAAATCGGTTCCTACAAGCTGAAGAACAATCTGGTCGTCGCTCCCATGGCGGGTGTGACCGACAGGCCTTTCCGCGTGCTCTGCAAGAAAATGGGCGCAGGTCTGGCTGTCAGCGAGATGGTGACCTCCAATTCCCTGCTCTATGGCAGCGCCAAAACCCTGCGCCGCGCCAACCATGAAGGCGAAGTAGACCCGATCTCGGTGCAAATTGCCGGCGCCGACCCCAAAATGATGGCCGAAGCCGCCAAGCACAATGTGGATAACGGCGCGCAGATCATCGATATCAACATGGGCTGTCCTGCCAAGAAAATCTGTAACGTCATGGCAGGCTCTGCCCTGCTCAAGGACGAGCCGCTGGTTGCGCAAATTCTCAAGGCCGTGGTGGCAGCAGTAGATGTGCCTGTCACCCTGAAAATCCGCACAGGCTGGGACAAGAACAACCGCAACGCTATCGCCGTAGCCAAAATGGCTGAAGACATAGGCGTGCAAGCACTGGCGATGCATGGCCGCACCCGCGCCTGTTTGTATATGGGCGATGCCGAGTACGACACCATTGCCGCGGTTAAGCAGGCGATCAAGATTCCCCTGATTGCCAATGGCGATATCACCACGCCGGAAAAAGCCAAATTTGTGCTGGATTACACCAAGGCTGATGCGGTGATGATAGGTCGCGCCGCCCAGGGCCGCCCCTGGATTTTCCGTGAAACCGAACACTTCCTCGCCACTGGCGAGCACTTGCCCGCCCCCGAGGTAGATGAAATTCATCAGGTCATGCTGGAGCATATCCATGACCTGTATGACTTCTATGGCGAGCTGACTGGCATGCGCGTCGCGCGCAAGCATATCTCTTGGTACACCAAGGGCCTGGTGGGTTCTGCCAATTTCAGGCACCACATGAACCAGTTACAGACTGTGGAAGAACAACTACAGTCCATCAATGATTTCTTTGGCGAACTCAAGCAACGCGATCTGCGCCTGCAGTACGCGCCAGAAGATGCCGCCGCCACTGATGGCGAGGCACTGGCGGCATAATGAGTAGTCAGGATCTTGCCAGCTGCGTACGCAGCGCCCTGGATGAATATTTCAAGGATCTGGATGGGCAACCGCCCCATGCAGTCTATGACATGGTGCTGCAATGCATGGAAAAACCCCTGCTTGAGTATGTACTCAATCGCGCCGGGGGCAACCAGAGCAAGGCCGCAGAAATTCTGGGGTTGAACCGCAATACCCTGCGCAAGAAACTCCAGCAGCACAATCTTCAATAACCTCTTGTCCTTAAGAAGTTCTCTCACCTATGGCTGTCATCAAACGAGCTCTTATCAGCGTTTCCGATAAAAACGGAATTCTTGAACTGGCCCAGGCCCTGCTTGGCTTTGGCGTCGAAATTCTCTCCACTGGCGGCACGGCCAAATTGTTCCGCGACAATAACATCCCCGTGATTGAAGTCAGTGACTACACTGGTTTCCCGGAAATGCTTGATGGCCGCGTCAAGACTTTGCACCCCAAGGTGCACGGTGGTTTGCTTGGTCGTCGTGAACTGCCAGAGCATGTCGCTGCCATGCAAGCCGCAGATATTCCGAATATCGATCTGCTGGTTGTTAACCTGTATCCGTTTGAAGCCACAGTGGCGCGTCCTGACGCCACCCTGGAAGATGCCATAGAGAACATCGACATTGGCGGCCCAGCCATGGTGCGCTCCGCCGCCAAGAACTGGCGCGATGTTGCCGTGCTGACCGATGCCAGCCAATATGCAGAAGTGCTGGCCGAAATGCAGCGCACTGGCGGTGCTACCAGCCAGGCTACACGCTTCAACCTGTCTGTCGCCGCGTTCAACCGCATCAGCAACTATGATGGTGCCATCAGCGATTACCTGTCCTCCTTCAATGCCGACGGCACACGCAACCCCTTCCCCGGTCAGGCCAATGGCAGGCTGGTGAAGGTGCAAGACCTGCGCTACGGCGAAAACCCGCACCAGCAGGCTGCCTTCTACCGCGATTTGTATCCAGCCCCAGGCTCATTGGTGACTGCCCAGCAATTGCAGGGCAAGGAACTGTCTTATAACAACATCGCCGATGCCGATGCGGCCTGGGAGTGCGTCAAGAGCTTTGACACCACCGCCTGCGTTATCGTCAAGCATGCCAACCCTTGCGGCGTGGCCACAGGTGCCAACCCGCTGGAAGCCTACGACAAAGCCTTCAAGACTGACACTACCTCGGCCTTTGGCGGCATCATCGCCTTCAACCAGACGCTAGACCTTGCCGCGGCTGAAGCGGTTTCCAAGCAGTTTGTTGAAGTGCTGATAGCACCTGATTACACCGAAGAAGCGCTGGCCGTATTCAAGGCCAAGGCCAATGTGCGCGTGCTGAAAATTGCCCTGCCTACAGGTGGCGACAGCGCCTGGAGCCATGGTCGCAACTCCCACGACACCAAGCGTGTGGGTTCCGGCTTGCTGATCCAGACCGCAGACAATCACGAAATCAGCCTGGACGACATCAAGGTAGTGACCAAGAAGCAGCCTACGCCTGAGCAATTGCAAGACCTGCTGTTTGCCTGGCGCGTGGCCAAGTACGTCAAGTCCAACGCCATTGTCTTCTGCGGCAATGGCACCACCCTGGGCGTGGGCGCGGGCCAGATGAGCCGCGTGGACAGCACCAAGATTGCCGCTATCAAGGCACAGAACGCAGGCTTGTCCCTGCAAGGTTCTGCCGTGGCTTCCGATGCCTTCTTCCCGTTCCGTGATGGCGTGGATGTACTGGCTGAGGCTGGTGCTAGCTGCGTGATTCAGCCGGGTGGTAGCATCCGTGATGATGAAGTGATTGCGGCGGCAGATGAGCATGGCTTGGTGATGATTTTCACTGGCGTGCGTCATTTCCGTCATTAAGCTCAAGGCCCGTGCAAGTGCATGGGCCTTTTAGCGTGATACTACAATTTGAAGTACCAAGGTCTGGAAATTATCCAGACCAGCGAAATACCCAGGGTAAGAAATACAAAAGGATTAATGATGAAAGTTCTAGTCATCGGTGGCGGCGGGCGTGAGCACGCACTTGCATGGAAACTGGCTCAAAGTGAGCGTATCAGCCGTGTTTATGTAGCTCCTGGTAATGCAGGTACAGCGCTGGACCCGGACATGGTTAACGTGCCCATCACCAAGGTGCAGGAACTGGTAGAGTTTGCTGAAAAAGAGCATATCGGCCTTACCATCGTTGGCCCTGAAGCACCGCTTTCGCAAGGCGTGGTAGATGCCTTCCGCGCCGCCAAGCTGAAAATCTTTGGCCCCACTCAGGCGGCAGCACAACTGGAAAGCTCCAAGGACTTTGCCAAGGCTTTCATGGTGCGCCACAACATCCCTACCGCCGCCTACGCAACCTTTACCGATGCCGTTGCTGCGCATGACTACGTCAAGCAGCAAGGTGCGCCTATCGTCATCAAGGCCGATGGCCTGGCGGCTGGCAAGGGCGTTGTTGTCGCCATGACAGAGACTGAAGCGCATGAGGCAATTGATGCCATGCTGGCCGACAACAAGCTGGGCGCAGCCGGTGCACGCGTGGTGATTGAAGAGTTTCTCACTGGCGAAGAAGCCAGCTTTATCGTCATGGTCGATGGCAAGAATATCCTGGCCCTGGCAACCAGCCAGGATCACAAACGCCTGCTGGATGGCGACCAAGGCCCCAATACTGGTGGCATGGGGGCTTACTCCCCAGCCCCGGTGGTGACGCCAGACATACACGCCAAGGTCATGCGCGAGATCATTACCCCCACCGTAGAAGGCATGGCCAAGGATGGCATTCCTTACACTGGCTTCCTTTACGCTGGCCTGATGATCAGCCCGGACGGCAACGTTAAAACCCTGGAATTCAATTGCCGCATGGGTGATCCTGAAACCCAGCCCATTATGCTGCGCCTCAAGAGTGATTTGGTCACCCTGGCCGAGCATGCGGTCAATGGCACGCTCAACGAAGCACAGGCAGACTGGGACTGGCGCAGCGCGCTGGGCGTGGTGCTGGCCTCGGCCAACTACCCTGACACCCCACGCCTGGGTGATGAAATCACAGGTTTACCGAAAGATTTGGAAGACGCGCATGTGTTCCATGCGGGCACTACCATGAAAGATGGCAAAGTGGTCACCAGCGGTGGCCGCGTACTTTGCGTTGCCGCGCTAGGCGAAACCGTGAAGTATGCGCAGTTACAGGCATACAAGATTGCCGATGCCATCCAGTTTGACGGCGTACAGCTGCGCCGTGATATCGGCTACCGCGCCGTTAAGTCCTAGGTCGGGAACCCAAGCTTATGCAGGCACGCGCACTACAGCATTATTTGCGTAGCGGTGGTGTCATTGCTTACCCCACCGAGTCCTGCTTTGGCCTGGGTTGCGACCCAAAAAACCGCCTGGCGGTGCAGCGCCTGCTGCGCATCAAAGGCAGGCCGCAGCGCAAGGGCCTGATCATCATCGCCAGCCGCTTCAAGCAGCTTAAATCCCTGATTGCCCCACCCACTGCCAGCCAGCAGCAACAAATGTTTGCGCGCTGGCCAGGGCCACATACTTGGCTGGTGCCTACCGCCCAGCATTGCCCGGCCTGGCTCAAGGGCAGGCACACCACACTGGCGGTGCGCGTCACCGCCCACCCCTTTGCCGCTGCCTTGTGTCACAACAGCGGCATGGCGCTGGTCTCCACCAGTGCCAACCATAATGGCCGGGTTCCGGCCAAAACCACACGCGACTGCTATCGTCTGTTTGGCTCTCAAGTCAGAGTGCTGCCGGGCAGAACTGGCGGTGCGCGTAAACCTTCGACCATACAGGATCTCCTCACGGGCAGAATTGTGCGTCCGTGAACCAGAGTCCGGTGCCAACTGGAGAGCTTCATGAACACCACCGCAATTTTCGACTACCTTCAAGGCCTGCAGGGCCGCATTGTTGAGGCCATAGAGCTGGTCGATGGCAAACGCTTCCTGCACGATAGCTGGCAGCGAGCGGAAGGCGGTGGAGGCACTTCCTGCCTATTGGAAGACGGCAATGTATTTGAGCGTGCAGGCATAGGCTTCTCCCATGTGCTGGGCAACAAACTCCCTCCCTCCGCCAGCGTGGCACATCCCGAGGCGGCAGGCCGCAGCTGGCAGGCCATGGGCGTTTCTCTGGTGTTTCACCCACGCAACCCCTATGTGCCTACCGTGCATATGAACGTGCGCTTCTTTGTGGCAGAAAAACCCGGCGAAGCGCCTATCTGGTGGTTTGGTGGCGGCATGGACCTCACGCCTTACTATGGCTTTGAAGAAGATGCCGTGCACTTCCACCGCAGCTGCCGTGATGCCCTGCAACCATTTGGTGACCAGTATTACCCACAGTTCAAGCAGGAATGCGACGATTACTTCTACCTCAAGCACCGCAAAGAAGCCCGCGGCATAGGCGGCATTTTCTTTGACGACTTCAGCGAGCTGGGGCTGGAGCAAAGCTTTGCGCTGCAACGCAGCGTGGGTGATGCCTTTATCCAGGCCTACCTGCCCATCGTCCAGCGCCGCAAAGACACCCCCTATGGCGAGCGTGAGCGTGATTTCCAGGCCTATAGACGTGGCCGCTATGTCGAGTTCAACCTGATCTACGACAGAGGCACCATCTTCGGCCTGCAATCCAATGGCCGTACCGAGTCCATATTGCTTTCCATGCCGCCCATCGTCAAATGGCGCTATGACTGGCACCCAGAGCCAGGCTCACAAGAAGCCAAGCTATATACCGACTTCATCACAGGGCGTGACTGGCTCAAGCTGCAACCTACGGCTTAAACCCCCATCCCGGCACGCATGGCGCAGTGCCGGGCATAATTCGTGCATACTAAAAATACAATTCAGGGAGCCCACATGTTTGCACAGTTATTCCGTACCAAAGCCGTAGAGCACCACCAGGACAGCGGACTCAAGCGCTGCCTGAGTGCATTTGACCTCGCACTGCTAGGCATAGGCTGCGCCATAGGCACGGGCATCTTCGTCCTCACTGGCATCGCCGCCGCCACCTATTCCGGCCCTGCCGTTGTCATTTCCTTTGTGCTGGCTGGCCTGGCCGCTGGCTTTGCAGGCTTTGCCTATGCCGAGCTGGCCGCCTCAGTGGGCGGCTCGGGCAGCGCCTATGGCTACACCTATGTGGCATTTGGTGAATTCTTTGCCTGGGTCATCGCCTGGATTTTATTACTGGAATATGGCGTAGGCGCCGCCGCCGTTGCCAATGGCTGGTCAGGCTACTTCATCAACACCCTGGCCAACTTCCATATCACCATCCCCGAAGTCTGGACCAAAGCCCCCAGCCAGGGCGGCATTATCAACCTCCCCGCCTTCGGCATTATCTGGCTGCTGACACTGGTACTGATCAGCGGCGTCAAACAAAGCTCCACCGTCAACAACCTCATGGTCGCCATCAAACTAGGCACCATCGCCATCTTCCTCGCCATCGCCATCGGCCATATCAACACCGACAACTGGCAACCCTTCACCCCCTTCGGCTGGTTCAGCGCCCACTCTGATGGCAGCAACACCGGCATACTCGCTGGCGCGTCCCTGGTGTTCTTTGCCTACTTCGGCTTCGACGCCGTCTCCACCGCCGCCGATGAAGCCCGCAACCCCCAGCGTGACCTGCCCATAGGCCTGATCGTGGCGCTCAGCTTCTGCACCCTCATCTACATCCTCGTCTCCGGCGTACTCACAGGCGTGGTGCACTACACCGACCTCAACGTCTCATCACCAGTAGCCTATGCCCTGAGCCGCCTGGGCTATTCCTGGTCATCCACCCTGGTGGCCACAGGCGTGATTGCAGGCTTGCTAACAGTATTGCTGGTACTGCTATACGGCCTCACCCGCATCCTCTACGCCATGAGCCGCGATGGTTTAATCCCCGCCTTCTTCTCCAAGGTCAACCCAGAACGGCAAACCCCCACCCGCTTGATTCTGCTCTGCGGCAGCGTTATCTCAGTAGTGGCTGGCTTCTTCCCACTCGGCACCCTGGCTGAAACCGTCAACATAGGCACCTTAGCCAGCTTTGTCATGGTGTGCTTTGGCGTCATGGTGTTGCGTATACGCCAGCCAAACTTGCCACGCCCGTTCAAAAATCCCTGGAACCCGCTGATTCCGGTATTGGGCATACTCTCCTGCGGCGCGTTGATGGCGTTTCTGCCAGCAGAGACCTGGCATCGATTTTTGATTTGGGTAGGCATAGGGGTGGTGGTGTATTTTGCTTACTCCATGCATCACAGCAAATTGAAATCGGCCTAACTTCTTTCCTTACTTGGCCGCTGTATTTGCTTTCGCGGGAGGTTTGGTTGTCTTGACCCCTGCCCCCGCTGACGAGAGATCTTGTTTCGCCTTGCCGGGCGATGCAGACAAAAGTAATCGAGCTTATTTACCAGTGTGGCCACTTGATCCGGAGCCTTTGACTTTCCCTCCCGTTTAGACCCGCCGAGTAGCGCAGGGTTTATCGGATCAGGGCGCGCGACTGTCTGAGCGCAGCGAGTTTGAGCGTGACCCCGAGAAA